>OGLX01001699.1_pt1 | contig 10429 bp, 9 predicted proteins | sample 1572821 | NCBI WGS metagenome assembly OGLX01 (sample SAMEA2581908, study PRJEB24529) | metagenome | biome: Human gut stool | place: China | collected 2011 | reverse complement strand
AACCTTCTTTGTTCCTCCACCGGTAAAGTTCTTGAAACGGATATACATATCTGACTCGTCGGCAGCCTCTGCACGGGCGCTCATCGAATACTGATTGTCTTCGAGTTCCTCCTCGAGGTAATCATCTTCAATGGAATAACCCATTGCTAAGATATCGTCATAGGTAAGTGTCGCAAGGTTATAAGGTTTTCCAAGCATTGTAAACTGCATATTCTCCCAGTCAAAGCCATCTGCATTTACCGGTGTTGTGCTTGCAGCGCTCTCGGTTGTTGCTTCGGTCGTCTCTTCCTCTGCCTCGGTTGTCTCTTCCGTATCTTCCTCTGTATCTTCCGGTGCAGCCGCTACAAGTGTGTTTTCCTTCTGTGTAGACTCTGCGTAGATCACATACCACTTACCATCTTCTTCAATCAGGTAAATCTGCTCAGCCAGTACCATCTTCCCGTTGGAACCAGAGTATGTCTCCTCTGTGTCCACTTCATACATGGTGTCCGCATCCAGGGATAAACTATATGCTGCATTGACGATATCCAGCGTGCTCTGTCTCTTGGAATCTGATACCTTTTCTGCGTCAGATGCTGTATATGCAAATGAGTATCCGCCAAATACGGTATCATAGTGATTCCAGAATTCATCTTCGGATGATACACCATTCGATGTGTAGAAATTGTCCGCTACACTGGACTGAAGATCCGGATAATATGCATCCACGATTGCATCCATATCCCGGTTCTTCATACCTTCGCAGAAATCCACAACTGTCTGCTTCGCCGCTTCTGCATCCTTACTGCTTCCTTTTCCATCCTTCTTGCCAAACTTCATAAATGCGAAGATGACGCCACCGATCAATACTACCGCTAAAATGATCAAGCCGACGATCAGTCCGGTTTTCTTTTTCTTTGGCGGCTGATTCCCACCGGCTGGCTGCTGTGGCATGCCGTATCCCGGCTGCACGTTCTGTCCCGGCATTCCATAGCCAGGCTGTGGTGTCTGTCCCGGCATTCCTGCCTGCATATTCGGCTGTGGCATTCCATAGCCATTTGGTTGTTGGTTCTGATTGTTGTCCATTCTCTGTCCTCCTTAATTATCTCCCCGCACCGGACATAGTTTTACCCGGCGGGAACTCTTTTGCTCCATATATAACACTCTATATCCGGTAAAAAGGTTGCATGAAATTCATCATTTTTTTATTTCTTTCATTTTCTGTAATTCAGTCATAAGATCTGCAACGGTCTTTCCTTCCGTATTTTCTGCTTCATAATAAACATTTGCAACACTCGATTCATCCTGCAGTTTCAGTTCCATCAGGTAATATGGCATGTCAGATTTTATCATATCCACCGGTTTCCAGTCCAGTACCTGATACGTTTCTAGCAAAAACTGTACCTTGTCGATCGCACCGTCTGTATCTTCGCTGTCAAACTGCTGAACGATTTTTCCCTGTGCATCATACTGCGTGAGAATCACCTGTGTGATTGTCTGATAGCTCATCTGATTATTTCCATCATTACATTCTTCGGAAGCCTGGTTTCCGGATTGATTTGCAGCTATCGCCGCATCCGTCTGTGCCTCCGTCGCTCCATTGCACTCGAGGGTGTGGAGGAACTGCTCTGTGTGGAGGAGTTAAGTCCATATATTGAAGAACAGATTCTGAAGCTTGTCGGAAAGCACGCGCTCTCTATCAAGGTATCGGGAAAATTAGATAGAAAAGTACCGGCGAGTGGCGAGAACAGTTCGAATCTGGTTGCAGATATTCTGAGTGAGTTTCTTGGGACGGAGAAGCTCGCGCATGGGTATGATGGCAGCGATGCACCGGCGCTTCCGATGCGTCCACCGGTATTGTGCGCGGGATGTCCGCATCGCGCATCGTTCTATGCAGTGAAGCAGGCGATGAAAGGAAAGAAAGCGTATTTCTGTGGCGATATCGGATGTTATACACTCGGAAATGCGATGCCGCTTGATATGGTTGATACGTGTCTCTGCATGGGCGCCGGAATCACGATGGCGCAGGGCTTCCACTGGATTGACGGGGAAGGCACATGCTTCGGATTCGTGGGCGATTCGACGTTTTTCGCATCGGGTATGACGGGTGTCGTAAATGCGGTGTACAATAACGCAGATATGATTCTCTGTGTGCTGGATAATTCGACAACGGCGATGACCGGTCATCAGCCGCATCCGGGAATCGGACGGAATATGATGGGACAGTTCGTGGACAAGGTAGATATTGCGAAGGTGTTGGAAGGAATCGGAGTACATATGATCGTGACGGTTAATCCATTAGACCTTGATGCGTCGGTGGCTGCTGTGCAGGAATGTGCCAAGCTTCCGGGCGTGAAAGCGATCATCTTCAAATCGCCGTGTATTGCGATTTCCAAGCCAGACGGCAAATGCCGGATCTCGGAGCAGTGCATCAACTGTAAGAAATGCATCCGTGAGATCGGCTGTCCGGCACTTATTACCGTAGATAGAAATGTGACGATCGATGAAAACTTATGTACCGGCTGTGGCTTGTGCAGCCAGATCTGCCCGGTTCACGCCATTGGGGGCGATACTCAAAAAGGAGGTGCCACATCATGAAGAAAGATATACTGATCTGTGGTGTCGGCGGGCAGGGAACCGTGCTGGCATCCAAAATTATTGCGGCATCTGCGATGGATGAAGGTTCGGCAGTTCATTCGGCAGAGACGATCGGCATGGCACAGCGGGGTGGTTCGGTGACGACTGTGCCAACCCAGACAAATCATAATCTGCCCACACAGTGCCTTCCATATCCTTCTCCGGGTCAACTTCGATACTACTCAACCATTGTGTCTCCAATTTCTCGAACTGGCTGTCTACTGTATCACTCGCAACCGCATATGCATAGTTCTTCAGCAGCTCTTCATCATGATCCGACTTCATATGAATCACCGCATATCCAAGCTCCTCTTCCAACACACCGGAGCACTCACCAGCCTTCAAATTCTCAACAGCTTTGTTCACGCTGTCAGTAAAGCTTCCAACATATCCGGTTCTCTCGAAATAGTAATTTGATACGCCATACTTTTGTGCAAGCGAAGCTGCATCTCCGCCAGCTTTCAGTTACTCGAGCAGTGCCTCCGCATTCTCCTTAGCCTTCTCCTTGGCATCATCACTCACGTATTTATAGCTTCCATCTGTATTTGTTGCAGGGACATCGTCTTCCGTTGTCTCAACAGTCGGGAACAGAATATAATCAAAGATTGTGAAATTGTAATCCTTCACTTTCTCTTCTATATCAGACTGCACCTTTTTACCCATATCATTCTTGATATCATTCTCAAATTTAGACACATATGTCTGTTCTGTAAATACCTTGCGGACAACGTCCTCTGAGATACCATACTTCTCCAGAAGTCCATCCGGCATCGAGCCAAGGAAATTATCAATTGTATTATTCGTTGTTTCCATATCACTATCATCCAACGTTACATCATTATGCTGGGTAACATCGTACAAAATCTTGGTCGTACGAATCAAAGACAACGTCTGTTCCTTGTATGTATCCGGATTTGCCTTTACTGATGCCAGTGTTCCATTGTTCGTAACCATTGCCTGAATCGCATACACCAGAAGTTCATCCATATATATATCATAATCGCCAATCACCATGACCTTTGTTGTAGATGCCTCTTCCTGTGTCATCGTACCGACATTGGACGATTCCTTCTTCGAACTGCTCAGTCCATTACTACAACCAGTCAACGATGCTGCAGCCATGCTCAATGCAAGCACAGAAGCAACCGCCTGTTTCTTTAAATACTTTTTACCTTTAATCATTTTGGTCCTCCAACCCTTTCTTTATATGCATGTTCTATTTTACTTTTCTTTTTGTCTATCGTCAACTCTTTTCACAGTAAATACACAGAAAGCGATCATTTATCAGGCATAAAAAAAGGACCGCTTGCGCGATCCTTTTAAAATCCTTGAAATTACTCCTTTACACCACCAAGAGCTACACCGGCAATGATGTACTTTGATAATGTGAAGTATACAATGAAGATAGGCAATACTGTCAGGAACAGACCAAGGTAGATAACACCATAATCCTGTCTGAACTGCTCTGAACGAAGAGCCATGATGAACATAGGCAATGTCTTCTTTGCTGTATCTGTCAACATCATAGAAGGTGTATACAAGTTATTCCATGAAGTGATGAATGCAAAGATTGCCTGTGTAGCCATAGCCGGCTTCATCAAAGGTAATGCAATCTTATTAAATGTAGAGAACTCTCCAGAACCATCAATTCTGGCAGCTTCGATAATCTCAAGTGAAAGACCCGTTGCCATATACTGCTTCATAAAGTAATATGTAGCAGGTGAAGCTGCTGCCGGGATGATCAGCGGCCAGTAAGAATCATACAGATTAATCTTCATCATAAACTGCATGAAACCAATGATAGATACCTGTGCAGGAATCATCATGATTGCCATAATAAATGTATGTGCTGCATTTTTCAACTTGAAGTTATATACTGTAAGTCCGTAAGCTGTCAATGTAGAACAATAAACTGTAAGGATTGTTGCCGGTACAGAAATAATTGCACTGTGAAGCATAGCGCCCCAAAGTGATGTACCAACACCCTCTGCCTTCTTCATCAGGTTTGTAAAGTTCTCTCCCAACTGTGCAAATGAACCCGGAAGCAGGTGCACACCAGCTTTAATTGTAATAGAATCCAATGTTGAGTTGATGATCATCAGATAAAACGGAAAGATACTGATAATACATAACAACACGCAAATGATTGTTCTAAATATCTTCGTTGCACGAATACGTCCTGAGTAGCTCGATTCAACTTCTGCGTTTTTAGCCATTATTCGCACACCCCCTTATCGAATCACAGCATGCTTCTGCTTCGGCTGTCTATCCTTGGTAACAGCGAAGAAGACAATACTGATTACTAATGTTACAATGAACAGAACGATAGATGAAGCTGCTGCTTTACCATAATCCTTAGATGTGAATCCAAGTGACTTAATCCACATTGTAATTGTCTCTGATGCAAAGTTCGGCTTACCATTGAATGACTGGTCAACGTTGAACAGAGATGGAATATCGTACATCTGCAGACCACCGATTGCGGATGTAACCAGGTTGTACTGGATAATCGGCTTCAACAGTGGCAATGTAATCTTAAAGAACTGCTGCTTACTGTTCGCACCATCTACCATAGCTGCTTCATAGAGGGATGGACTAATACCCAGGATACCCGCAATAAGGACAATCATTGAGTTACCATACCACATCCAGAACTGCATGAATGCAATCAAACCAATTGTTCCGCCCGGTTTCTCCATGAAGTCATACTTTTCGCTAATAATATGCGCATTTTGGAGCATCATAGTAATAGGGCCATTAGCATTGAACAAACTATAGAACAAAACGGCGATGGAAGATGCAGTGATAATGTTCGGCATGAACATCATAATCTTGAACGCGCCCTGTCCTTTTAACTTTACAACCGTATCTGTAAACCAGGAAGCCAAAAGCAATGCCAGAAGAATCTGCGGAATAAAGTTCAAAACCCAAATCTTCAGTGTGTTGCCGATTGACTTAACTGTCATGGTATCAAACCATGAAACAACCTTCAGATCACTACCTTTACCCTCTGTCGTTGCCAATACTATGATATAGTTTTTAAGTCCATTAAAGTTTGGACCCTGGAATTTTCCAAGTTTAATCTGGTAATACTCAACGAAACTAAGATAGAAAGTATAAATCAACGGGTAAAGCTGGAATACAAAAAATACTAAGAAGAATGGCAGTATGAAGAAGTATCCATACTTACCATATTCAACTGTCTTTTTCTTCATGATTTCACTTCCCCAACCTTTTCATAATTTTTAACATATGTTTTCGCGTCCCCCGTTAGACATTTTATAGAAGACACTCCATCGAATGTCCTCTATAAAATGCCTAACAGCGGTATCTTTTTTTAAATTATGCACCGGGGCGAACCCGGTGCATAACCATAATTTCATATCAATTATTGTTGCCAGTAAATTACTCTACTGTAAGGTTCTGGTAACCATCCTTGATAAGTTCCTTAATCTTAGCTACAGCGTCATCAACAGTCTTAAGCTCGCCTGAGTTGTATGCCTCTGAAGCATTGTCAAGGTAACCATTGAATGTTGAATCGTACTCTGTTGCATACTGAAGGTTGATCTTCTCTGCATTGTCAGCCCATGTCTGAAGTGGGTTAGCGCCACCAAGTACTGGAGACTCGCCCTTACCATCAGCGATAAGCTTCTCTACAGCTGCCTTGTTGTTTACGAAGTCAAGAGTCTCATCAGAGAGCTTGTACATTGTATCTGTATCACAGCAAAGTGTGTAAAGAACAAGTGCAGCAAGTTCCTTGTTAGGACACTGATCTGTTACACCAAGGTATGTACCGCCCCAGTGATATGTTGTAGGACCCTGGCACATATTTCTCTTTCCGTATGTCTCAGAACCTTCCTTGTCATTGATTGACCAGTAAGTGAACCATGTACATCCGAAGTAGCCAAATACATCAGCTGTAAAGTCTGTGTTCCAGCCATCTGACCACTGAGCATTGTTGTTTGTATACTCACCATCATAAAGCTTCTTAGCGAACTCAAGATACTCTGTGATAACTGGGTCGATGTTAACTGTGTCGTTCTCTACCCATGCAGATGTTCTCTGATCGATGATAGGCTTCTTAGCATCTGAAGGACCTGAAAGCATCTTGTAACCAGCCTGCTTCATTGTCTCAGCTGTATCAAGGAATGTATCCCAATCCTTTACATACTCCTGAACCTTAGCTGGATCGTCTGTTCCAAGAACTTCCTTAGCGATATCTGTTCTGTAGATGAAACATCCAGGTGTTGCCTGCCAGCACATACCCTTGAGCTTGCCATCGATTGTAGCGTAGTCAACTGTATACTGGTAAGCGTTGCTGTACATATCAGCTGTGATGCCAAGATCCTCAACAGGAACGATAGCTTCTGAGTTCAGGAAGTACAGAGCTACATCATCATCACATGCTATGATTGAAGGTACCTTGTCTCCGCCATTAGCGATAGCGTTCTCAATAGCACTCTTGTACTCATCAGATGTTCCGCCAAGACCAAGGTTCTCATACTGAATAAGATCAGCATACTGAGGATACTTGTCCTTTACATACTGAAGTCTGTCACCAAGCTCTGTGTTCCATGAGTAAACATAGATTGGATCGCTGTCTTCAGCAGGCATTGGGAGAGATACCTCTGCGTTAGATGCAGATGCATCATCTGCTGTAGCGTCATCTGTTGCAGCAGCCTCTGTTGTTGTAGCCTCTGTTGTTGTAGCCTCTGTTGTAGTCTCTTCCTTCTTGTCGCCACAAGCTACAAGTGAAAGACCCATTGCAAGTGCCAATGACAATGCCATTGCTTTCTTAAATTTCTTCACAAAAAAACCCTCCTTTAATGTGTTTTTGTCATATCGACTTCCATATCATCAGTTTTCATTAAACATTCCATAGGTAAATCCCTCAATAATCAGTATTATCTACGTGCAACTTAAACAAAACTCACAATATATCAGCCAAATGAGACGTGTTTGAACCTGTTATTATTCCAGCCTTAAGCTGTCGGTTCCATAGTTAATTGTGAAATATCATAACATACTCCGCTATGACTAATGTTATTATAGGACATATTTACCAACTATGCAAGTACTTTTTCACTTTTTCTTCACATTTTTGTGCATTATCACCATAAATTGGCAGATATGTGCCAATTCCATTATCTCGAGAGGTATGCAATAATCCTCTGGGCTACGCCTTCCGGATCATATGTATAAATCCTGGACGGTCCGGACATCTCGTCCATCTCAACATTCGCAAACTGTGAGAAATACTCTTTTCTCGACGCGTTATATTGTCCGACATAATCTATCTTATCCGCATCCGATGCGCTGGCATCCGTCTGTGTTCCGTACACTTCTTCAAGAGCCCCCTCGTATTCTTCACGCACAGATGCATCATCGTCAATATACGGGCGCATGAGCGGATTCGAAAAAATCACAAGCATCGGTATATCCGTCGGGAAACCGGCTTCTTTCACCTTTGCCGCATTAGCAACCGCATGCAGATCCTCCTCATACATATCCTGCGTATAGAAGTTCTTCGATATCAAGGCTTTTCTTGTTATCATCTGTTTTTCTGTATACACAGCTCCGATATTATCCGGATACACACTCTTAACATACCTCTGCCCACCAATGGCAGCAAATTTTACCATCAGATAATTAAAAAATCCGCAATACTGCTCTTCTGTGATACCCTCAAAATCATTTGCTACCGAAATGTTGATTCCAATGATTGATTCCACTTCCTGTGGATACAGATCTGCCCAGTAAACTGCTTCAAGACCCGCAATTCCATTCGGAACAAGCACATATGGCCCATCTATGGAAAGCGCCGCGAGCACGCTGCGCATCTCTTCGACAATACTTTCAATATCTTTGTCCGTCTTCGCTGTACCGCTATAGCCAAATCCACTCCGATCCATGTATACCAGACGGTAATCCTGTAGTTTTCCAAACAGCGGTTCCAGAGCTACCGAATCATCCGTGATACCGTTGCTGTGGATAAATACAAGCGTTTTATCTGATTTTTCATTTCCATCCACAATCACATGGATGTTATTTCCATCCACCTCAACCATCTGGCCTTTCGGATTCAGATACCCCCGCTCGTCCGCCAGCTTATTTGTATGAATCAGGAACAGCACGCCGATCACAATCAGATTGATTGCAATTGCCGCTCCGAATATGATAATAAATATCTTAAAAAATTTGTGCAGAAATTCCTTGAAATTCTTTTTCTTTTTGTCCTGTATGTTCTTCACTTTTCTATCCTTTCCATATCTGTTTAATACCTGTGCGATTACTCACGCTTCTATATAATAAAGTAGTTTTTTCAAAATGTAAATACCCCGGTTCTTCCATATTTCGCCTGCGGGTAGTGTCTCCGCTATTGTTCTTATTTTTTTCACATTTTCTCACTTTTCGTCCAGCATAATCTATGTTAAGATAATTTTACGTGATATTTCACAGTTTTCATCATTAAAAAGGAGTTCCGGACACAATCATGAATACAGACGCAGAAGCAAAAGATACAAAATATAAAACAGATAAAGAAAAGGTCAGTGAAACAAGCAAAGGAGCAGACAAAGAGACACGCAAAGAAGCAGATACACCAGTCAAAGAAACCGGAAGCGAGAAAGAATCTGCCGGGCGAAGCCCCATACCCCCGGTCAATACCGAGGACAATCTGGAGCTTCACAGTCTGCCTTTCCGGGAACGCCAGCATGCCAGGCGCCAGCGGTTAAAGGATCACATGGAAGGAATGGCAACCGGTCAGAAGGCAGGATATATTCTTTCTTATTATAAAGGAAAGATCATTCTTGCAGTCATCATACTCGCTGTATGCATTGCCCTTCCTGTTACAATCTACAAGAAAAGCCGTCCGGTTGCTTTATCCTACTGTATCGTCAATTCACCGGAGCCTTCTGCGGTAGACACGTCCTTTGTCGATGAATATCTGGATTTTTACAATCTGAATGGTGCTTACCAGATTCACAACGATCTTACGGTGCATCTCGACAAAGACACATACCTCGAGGAATATTCTCAAAACTCCAGCGCATCTGTCTACACAGAACTCCCGATGCTCTGTTTTAACGGATATTACGACATCATGATTATGGACGAAAAGGGGCTTGAATATTGTGCTATGCAGGAAATCATTTATCCTCTTAAAACGTATCTTCCTGCTGACATCTACTCACAGATCTCCGATCGCATCTGTACAGCCGATGACAACGATGGTGTGACTGTGCCTTTCGCGATTGACATCAGTGACACAGATTTTGCCAAAGGATTAAATCTCGGGTACGACAAAGTATATCTTGGTTTCCCTGGAAATACCGAACAAAATTACACGAACGCCAAACGGATGGTCAAATTTATCCTGCATTTAGACATTGACACCGAAACAACTTTTTAATCCCGGCGCAGCTTACGGGTACGTATTGGTGCACCACGTAAAAAGGACAGTCTTCTTAAGAAGCGCCGTCCTTTTTGTGTTTCATCGTCCTGATTTTTGTTTCTGCCTTATACCAGTACATTTCTGTTCTGATCAATCCTGATCGTCGCTTGCCATATTCATGACCTGACGTTTTCTTGCAAGTTCATCATTCGCAAGGTATTCATCGTAGGTTGTCTGTTTGTCAATCAAGCCCGTATTCGTAAGCTCCATGATACGGTTCGCGGTTGTCTGTACAAACTGATGATCCTGACAGGCAAAAAGGCAGACGCCAGGGAACTTGATCAATCCATTATTTAACGCTGTGATACTCTCCATATCCAGATGGTTCGTCGGCTCGTCGAGGATTAACACGTTGGAACC
>OGLX01001698.1_pt1 | contig 10435 bp, 8 predicted proteins | sample 1572821 | NCBI WGS metagenome assembly OGLX01 (sample SAMEA2581908, study PRJEB24529) | metagenome | biome: Human gut stool | place: China | collected 2011 | reverse complement strand
TGGCACAATGTATGAATGCAGGAAACAAAAATGCGTCAGCAGCAATCCAAGCGATTGGTGAGGCGAGGCATGCACCCATGAATCCAATACTTGGAATAAGTATGATGGCTGCAAATGCACGGCCAATCATCTCTAAGATACCAGCTGATATTGCAAATACTGAGAAGCCCATACCCTGTATGCAGAAGCGGACTACATTAACACCTGTAAGCGGAATGTAGAAGCATGCAGATGCAAGGATGAACTGTCTTGTAAGAGCAATTATTGTTGTCTCTGATGCATTAACGAATAATAATGCAATATAATCTGTAGTGAAATACAGTGCAATAAGAGAAAGAACACTGTATACTGAACCGATTATCATAGCGGAGCGTACGCCCTGACCAAGTCTTTTAATCTTGGCAGCTCCAACATTCTGTCCGGCATAGGTTGCCATGGTTGAGCCGAGTGCATCAAATGGACAACAGGTAAAGTTAAACATCTTAGAACCGGCAGTCATTGCGGCTACATATGTTGAACCAAGTGTATTGACAGCAGCCTGAAGGATTGTACTTCCGATGGCTGTTATTGAATACTGGAGTCCCATAGGAACACCGTTCATACACAGGTTGGTGATGAATCTTCTATCAAGTACCCTTTCTGATTTGTCACCTTTTAAGATGTCATATTTCTTATACATATATATAAGGCAGGTAAGTCCCGAAATTAACTGTGATGTTACAGTTGCCCAGCCAGCTCCGGCAACACCCATCTTACATACAAGAATAAGAAAGAAATCAAGTACTACATTTATTATTGAAGAAAGGACAAGGAAAACTACAGGTGTCTTACTATCGCCAAGCGAACGGATAACACCGGACACCATGTTGTACAGGAATACAGTTGGGATTCCTATGAATATAACTACTATGTAATTATAGGCATGGTCAATAATATCTGCCGGTGTATTCATGATAATAAGTATCCTGCGGCAGAATATTACGGATGCAAGCGTAAGCACTATGGCAAACACAATACTGCAGATATATCCGTTAAATACATATTTTCTAAGGTCAGCAGGCTTCTTTGCACCAAAGCATTGGGCAACCGGAATCACGAATCCGTTACAGACTCCCATACAGAAACCGATTATCATGAAGTTGATAGAACCTGTTGCTCCAACTCCGGCAAGAGCTTCAACACCGAGAGTTTTACCAACGATTATTGTGTCAACAAGGTTGTAGAACTGCTGAAACAGCATTCCGAACAGCATTGGAACTGCAAATCCAAGAATATGCTTGGATGGCGAACCATTTGTCATGTCTTTTACCATAGGATTTCCTCACTTTCGTATATTTATAAAGCCAAATGATTATACTATATTTTTACAAACTGTCAAACTGATTTTGCACGAATTTGAATTAATTTAACGAATTATTGTCTTAATATGAAATGTCTGTTAAAATGCATAGGTAATATTTATGCGGAGGCAGACATGAAGAAAACTTTTGATGTTAAGAGACTTACAACGCTGGCATTACTTACAACAATTGCGCTGACAATATTTGTTGTGGAATCAGCGATACCTACGCTTGTTCCAATACCGGGAGTTAAGTTAGGACTTGCCAATATAGTCACACTTTTTGTATTAAAAAGGTATAAATTCAGTGATGCAGCTATTGTGCTGGCTATGAGAATTATACTGGCTACAATATTTACAGGGCAGGCGGTATCATTTATATATAGTGTAAGTGGTGGATTCTTATGCCTTATTGTGATGGCAGCTGTTAATAAATTGCTTAGGGGACAGTATATATTTCTTACGGGAATACTTGGCGCGGTGTCGCACAATGCAGGTCAGATTCTTGCTGCATTTTTCATACTCAGATTGTCAGGTATATTTGCGTATATGCCGTTCCTTGTGATAAGCGGTGTAATAACAGGTCTGTTTACGGGACTTGTGTGCTTCTTTGCAGACAGATATATTCCTAAAAAATATACTATGTAGCAGATGGAGGAGATTGTGGAAAAAAGAGTTGTTGCAGTGGTGGCTGTGATTGTCCTGCTTGTCGGGGCAAGTGTGGCTTCTATTATATATATGAAATCAGGAAAGAATGATGGTAGTAAGACCGCTTATATATACAGAGATAACGAATTGTTAAGAACTGTTTCGTTAGATGATGTTAAGAATCCGTACACGTTCAGGATTGAATACGGGGATGGAGAGTATAATGATATTCTTGTCGAGAATGGAAAGATTAAGATTGCTGATGCAAGCTGTCCGGATAAGCTGTGTGTGAACATGGGCTATATATCTGAGCCTTTAATGCCAATCATATGTCTGCCTAATCATCTTGTTATTAGAATTGTGAATGACGGCGAAGAATCGCCGTCACTCGATGGTGTTGTGTATTAATTATTTCATCCAGCGGCCAGAAGCTCCACATGGAAGTACAAGTCCGTTACTTGAAACAGGAAGACCTACTTCCTGTGAATCACAGTGTCCGCCAAAGCTCTTAAGTTCTGTGCTTAACATATAAGTAAGAACGGCTGGCTGAAGACCTGTAGTGTATGAATTAATAAGGAAAAATAATGGTTCATCAGAAAGAAGCTGTGCACAAAGCTTAACAAGTGGGTGTATGGCTTCTTCTATTTTCCAGATTTCTCCTTTAGGACCACGTCCATATGAAGGTGGATCCATGATGATTGCGTCGTAATGGTTGCCTCTTCTTATCTCTCTTTCTACAAACTTTACACAGTCATCAACTATCCAGCGGATAGGCTTGTCAATAAGTCCTGAAGACTGTGCATTTTCTTTAGCCCATGCGACTATACCCTTAGAAGCATCTACATGTGTAACATTAGCACCAGCGGCTGCACATGCAAGTGTTGCTCCACCTGTATAAGCAAACAGGTTAAGAACCTTTACAGGTTCGCTGCCACGCTTTTTCCTGGCATCAGAGATTATCTTTCCAAACCAGTCCCAGTTAGCAGCCTGCTCAGGGAATATTCCTGTGTGCTTGAAGCTGAATGGCTTTAAGTTGAATGTCAGCTCCTGTTCAAATGAAGGACTGTTGTAGTGAATCTGCCACTGCTGTGGAAGGTCAAAGAACTCCCATTCTCCGCCGCCCTTAGAACTTCTGTGGTAATGACCGTTCATATTCTTCCAGCCACGCTCTTTCTTAGGAGTGTCCCATATTACCTGTGGGTCCGGGCGTACAAGAATATACTTGCCCCAGCGTTCAAGTTTTTCACCTTTAGAGGTATCTATTACTTCATAATCTTTCCAGTTATCAGCTATAAACATAATTAAGTATCCTTTTCTATATAAAAATATGTTGCAGTTTGGTACCGCATTTGTTATTAAATAATTATATACGAAAATATTAATAACTGCAATCGTGCAAAAATGTTTTGAACAGCTGTGTTTTATGTTAATATATTTCTATCGAAATCTGATTAAGGGGCGATGCATATTGAAAAATGTTAGTTTAAAGAATATACAGAAGGATATTGTATCAGGAATAATTGTTGCACTTGTGTCAATTCCTATATCAATGGGGTATGCACAGATTGCGGGACTGCCTGCTGTGTATGGTCTGTACTGCTCTATTCTGCCAGTGCTTATATATGGACTTGTGACATCTTCGCCGCAGTTTGTGTTGGGAGTGGATGCAACTCCGGCGGCACTTGTCGGTGGAACACTTGCAACGCTTGGGATAGTGTCAGGTTCTGAGGAGGCGAAGGCAGTAGTTCCGTCGATAACTTTAGTTGCAGCATTGTGGCTGCTGCTTTTCTTCTTTATCAAAGCAGGCCGTATTGTCAATTACATATCGACACCTGTAATGGGTGGATTTATAAGCGGTATTGGTGTGACAATAATTCTTATGCAGACTGCGAAGCTGTTTGGCGGTAATGCGGGAACAGGAGAGGCAATAAAGCTTCTTATACATATAGCCGGGGAGATGAAGTCGTTTAATCTGTTGTCAGCAGTGCTTGGAGTCGGAACAGTAGTGATTATTCTTGTAGCGAAGAAGTTCATTCCAAAGTTTCCGATGTCAGTACTTCTTATGGTAGTTGGTGCACTTGCAACTGCAATTTTTCATATTGACAGATTCGGTGTTAAGCTTCTTCCGCATGTTGATAAAGGGCTGCCGGGATTCTCACTTCCTGATATGTCAGTTGTGTTTAAGAATCCGTCAGATATAATACTTCTTGGACTTTCAGTGGCAGGTGTTGTCATGGCGCAGACATTGCTTGCAACTAATAATTATGCCAACAAATATGGCTATAAAGTAAGCAATAACAGAGAAATTCTGTCTTATGCTGCTGCAAATGCGGCTTCTGCTGTAATTGGCGGATGCCCTTTGAATGGAAGTGTGTCAAGAACAGGAATTGCAGACCAGTTTGGTTGTAAATCACAGGTTATGTCAATAACAGCTTCTCTGACAATGCTTCTTATAGTGCTTTTTGGAACACCGGTGCTTGAGTATCTTCCTGTACCAATACTTACAGGAATTGTTGTTGCAGCACTGATAGGAATTACTGAATTCGGGCTTGCAGTTAAATTATGGAAAACAGACCATACGGAGTTTGCAATATTTGTAGGAGCATTTTTAGGTGTTCTGTTATTCGGAACGATACATGGAGTTGTAATCGGTGTTATTCTTTCATTCATTGCTGTTATTGTCAAAGCAGTTGAACCGCCAAGAGCATTTCTCGGAGTTATACCGGGACAGGAGGGGTTCTACAGCCTTAACAGATACCGTAATGTAAAGAAGATAAAAGGTGCGGTTATATACAGATTTAACGGTGCGCTTTTCTTTGCAAATATTAATACATTTGTTGATGATATAGAAAAAAATCTTGATGATAATACTAAATGGGTAATTGTAGATGCCGGAGGCGTAGGTTCTATTGATGTGACGGCAGTTGACAGACTTATGTCTTTATATAAGGCACTTGAAAAGAAAGGCATCAGATTCTATATTACAGAGCATGAACACACACTTAATGACCAGCTAAGAGAGCTTGGCGCAGGTGAGTTTGTTGAAAAAGGTGTTGTTAGAAGAACGATTCCGCTTGCCCTAAGAGATGCAGGGCTTGACAGACCTTATCCTGTCGAGGAGGGGGAAGAAGAGCAGGCTGTTTCTGGCGAGGCACATGAGGATAACGAAAGGCTTGCTGAGATTGAGTGGGCTTTTGGTGCGGATGCAGACGAATGGCTTGAGAAGATGGCAGCAGAGATGGCTGATGAGATTGGCAGTGTCAAGAAAGATGAGAAGAATGTTATTGTTGATGCTGAAAAGCATGCTGCATGGGGAAGAATCGGACTCTTTGATGAGAATGAACTGCTTGAGCGACTTGAGATGCATTTGTTTGACGATAAGAAATATCCTAATCTTGATATTGATGATATTGAGAAAAGAATTGATGAGCGCCGCGTTGTTGTTGAGAAGAAGCTGGCACAGATTAATCCTGACGCAATACAGATGCTTAAGGAACACAGAAAACAGATGCTTGACAGAGTGAAGCTTCATAATCCATATGCGTATGAGCACACGATGGAGCAGAGGAGAAAGCATTATGAACATCTGCAGAAGAAAGACCCGGAGCTTGCACAGAAGCTTAAGAATTTTTATAATCTATCAGATGATGACAAATAATTTATATAACGGAGATAATAGTGAATATATTAAATGTTGAAAAGGTCAGCAAGACCTACGGAGAAAAGGAACTTTTTAATAATATAAGTCTGGGAATTAACAGTGGTGATAAGATTGGGCTTATAGGTGTGAATGGAACGGGTAAGTCTACTCTTTTAAAGATTATTGCGGGCATTGAAGAGCCAGATGAAGGACAGGTTGTAAAGGGTAAGGGGATTGAGCTTGCATATCTTGCACAGACGCCTCTGTATTATGATAATGAAAATGTACTGGAATATGTTATGCGTGGAAAGCATGTAGACAGCCAGCCGAAAGCAAAAGAGATTCTTAACAAGCTTGGAATAACAAATCACGCTGCAATGATGAATATTTTATCAGGCGGTCAGAAGAAAAGAGCAGCGCTTGCAAGAACTTTAGTTGAGCCGGCAAGGCTTCTTATTCTTGACGAACCTACTAACCATCTTGATAATGACATGGTACTCTGGCTGGAGCAGTTCATTAAGAATTTCAAGGGAGAACTTATTATGGTTACTCATGACAGGTATTTCCTTGATAATGTAACTAACAGGATTGTTGAGCTTGATAAAGCTTCCCTGTACAGCTACGATACGAATTATTCAGGCTTTCTTGAGCTGAAGACTCAGCGTGAGGAGATGGAGAGGGCGACTGAAGCCAAGAGACAGAATATATTAAGGAAGGAACTCGCGTGGATAAGAAGAGGATGTCAGGCTCGTTCTACTAAGCAGCAGGCCCGGATTGATAGATTTGAGGATATGAAGGAAGCTTCAAAGCAGGCGAGAGCAAGATTTGACAAGCAGCTTATGGATATGAATTCAGTCAGCAGCAGGCTTGGAAGAAAGACTGTTGAACTCCATAACATTTGTAAAAGCTTTGGAGAGCGGACAATAATTGACGATTTTACCTACATTTTTTTAAGAGATGACAGAATCGGTATTGTCGGTGATAACGGATGCGGCAAGTCTACGCTTATGAAGATTATAGCAGGCCAGCTTGAGCCGGACAGCGGCAGTGTTGAGGTTGGAGAGACTGTAAGAATCGGATATTTCATGCAGGAGAACGAACCACTTGACGACAGCCTTACTGTGTTAGAGTTCGTAAGAAGCATAGGCGAATATGTTACGACGGCAGATGGAAAGGCAACAGCGTCACAGATGTGTGAGAAGTTTCTTTTTACACCGAAGCAGCAGTGGACGCCTATAAGCAAGCTGTCAGGTGGTGAGAAGAGAAGACTTTATCTGTTAAGTGTTCTTATGAGCGCGCCAAATGTACTTATTCTCGATGAGCCTACCAACGACCTTGATATTGAGACTCTTGAGATTCTTGAGGAGTATCTTGATGGATTTGCAGGTATTGTAATCACAGTTTCACATGACAGATATTTCCTTGACAGAGTTGTTGACAGGATATTTGCATTTGAGGCAGGAGGCCACCTTACACAGTACGAAGGCGGTTATACGGACTACAGGGATAAATGTGTTTCTTCTATATATAATATGGCATCAAATGGAATATCTGATACATCCAAATCAAAGGCAGCAGGGCAGCTGAAGAAAGCATATAACAGCCATGAGGATAAGATTAAGTTCACATATATGGAACAGAAAGAATATGAAACTATCGATGATGATATAGAGAAGCTTGAAACTAAAGTTTCTGAACTTGATGACGAGATTGTAAAGAATGCAACTTCTTATTCTAAGCTTGCAGAACTTACTAAGGAAAAGGAAGATGTGGAGAGAAAGCTTGAAGAAAAGATGGAGCGATGGGAATATCTTAATGATCTCGCAGAAAAAATAGAAAAACAGAAACAGCAGGGATAGCTATTATTTTAGTTGAAAGAATCATTTAGATATGGTATGATTTAAAATGATTTACTATATTAATCATATGAGGGAGGATTAATTTATGTTTTGTCCTAATTGTGGAACAAGCAATGATGAAGGCGCATTATTTTGCGCAAATTGTGGAACACGTCTTGAATTTGAACCTGTTGTAACAGAGGGATCAGCAGCTTCAGATGATAATGCAGTTCCGCAGCAGCCAGAGGTGCAGACAGCACAGGTTACACCAATGTATGAGCAGCCACAGAATGACACAATGGGAAATTCTGCAAAGAAACCATTCAAGCTTTCTAAGAAGATTGTAATTATTGGTGCAGTAGTGGTTGCGGTTATAGCAGCGGTTATTGTGTTTATATGTGTTGGTAACAGTCTTACTAATTATAAGAAGACAGCTGGCAGCTATGTTAAAGCGGTTGAGGAATGTGACTGGGCTAAGGCATATTCACTTGTCCAGATTCCAGATAGTGAATTCCTTACAAAGAATGCATTTATAACAGCTCATTCAGAAGCAACAGGAAGTGCAGTAGGGAATATGAGGGTTATTGACAGTTTTTCTTCTAAGGGACGTCTTCCAGGTAACAAGGCCGTAAGTGTTATATATACGACAGCTACGGGTGCTGATTCACAAGATTTACTTCTTACAGTTACTGATAAGCATTATATGTTATTCTTTAAAAAGTATAAAGTAAGTACCGAAGATACAGTAGTTTCAGACTGCACAATAAATGTTCCTAAGGGACTTACATTATTTATTAATGATGTTCTTGTTGGGGATCAGTATAAGAGCAAGGATTCTGGTAAGAACTCAAGCTATGATGTGTATAAGATTCCATATTTGTTCAATGGAACAACAATACTTAAGGCTACAAGTGAATTTACTGAGGATTATACAAAGGAAATATATCCATCATATGACGAGTATACAACATCAATCAGTTCATATGATATTAAGTTTGCAGAAGATAAGATTAACGGCCTTAAGGACCAGGCTAAGAAGGATGTAACAGAGTTCTTTGATGCAGCACAGAAGAAGAGTGATTTTTCAACTGTAAGTGATAAATTCACATCAGATATGCAGTCATCTGCAAAGTCAACATACAATGGCTATGTTGATACATTTAAATCAACATATAAACAGATATCTAATTTTAAGATTACAACATTAAATCCTTCAATGTCAGATACTACTTTCAGAGTTGATTCAAATGATGGCTGTCCGACAATAAAGGTTGGATATAAGATTAGTTATTCATATACATATAAGTATTCTAGTGATACTAAGTCACATGAAAGAAATGATTCAAAGAGCTCAGCATATGTGTATTACAAATATGCTGATGGACAGTGGAAAATCAGTTCTATGGGACTTGGAGTTTCTATTTACTAATTGGATTGTAAAGTCGGGGCAGGTTTAATGCCCTGACTTTTTGTTCTAAAAAAAATACAATTTTTCTTGTTGATTTTATATACAGAGTAGTGTATATTAATACTTGCTGTGACATTGATAGCTGTGAAGCGTGAGGTTGCTGCTTTAATAAAGCAGGTTTTCCGTGGAGCGAATGTCAATGCTGGAGATAATCTCCGGCGAAGAAACTGGCGACAAGTCACTGTACCAAAATCATCTGCAATCCGCAGAAATGACGCGCGTGGGTCGAATTATGAATGAGACTATATGATACGCGTGGGAGTGTGTACAGTCACCGCTTGTCGTACTTAAACAATAAAGTGCGAAGGAGGCGACTTTTTTTATGGCAAATCAGGTAATCAGAATTACTCTGAAAGCTTACGATCATCAGTTGATTGATCAGTCAGCTAAGAAAATCATCGAAACTGCTAAGAAGACAGGAGCACAGGTGAGTGGTCCGGTACCTCTTCCAACAAAGAAGGAAGTTGTTACTATTCTTAGAGCTGTTCACAAGTACAAGGATTCAAGAGAGCAGTTCGAGCAGAGAACTCATAAGAGACTTATCGATGTATTATCACCATCTCAGAAGACTGTAGATGCATTATCTAAGTTAGAGATGCCAGCTGGTGTATTCATCAACCTTAAGGTAATGAACTAATCATTATCTGGAATTTTTCATTATTAAAGCAATAATCCTAAGGGTTTAATATAGAAGTAACAAGCAGTGGTGCGGGTTCCACTTATATTAGCTGTTCTAGGATGACAGGATGCGCTGTGTATCACACATCATCTTGTCCGCTGTAGATTAAACAGGAGGAAAATCAATGAAGAAGGCAATTTTAGCTACAAAAGTCGGAATGACTCAAATCTTCAACGAAGACGGTGTTTTAACACCTGTAACTGTTCTTCAGGCTGGTCCTTGTGTTGTTACACAAGTTAAGACAGTAGAAAACGACGGTTACGATGCAGTTCAGGTTGGTTTTGCTGACATTAGAGAAAAGTTAGTGAACAAGCCTGTTAAAGGACATTTTGATAAGGCAGAGGTTCCTTATAAGAGATTCTTAAGAGAGTTTAAGTTTGAGAACGCTTCAGAGTACTCTGTAAAGGACGAAATCAAGGCTGATATCTTCGCTGCAGGCGATAAGGTTGATGCAACTGCTATTTCAAAGGGTAAAGGTTTCCAGGGCGCAATCAAGAGATTAGGCCAGTCAAGAGGACCTATGGCTCATGGTTCTAAGTTCCACAGACATCAGGGTTCAAACGGATCAGCAACAACACCTGGTAGAGTATTCAAGGGAAAAGGAATGCCTGGACATATGGGTTCTAAGAGAATCACAATCCAGAATCTTGAAGTAGTAAGAGTTGATGTTGAAAACAACGTAATCTTAGTTAAGGGTGCAGTACCTGGACCTAAGAAATCATTAGTAACACTGAAAGAAACAGTAAAAGCTGCTAAGTAGTTTTTGCTAAGGAAGGAGGACCACACAGATGGCAAACGTATCTGTTTACAATATTGAAGGCAA
>OGLX01001697.1_pt1 | contig 10437 bp, 10 predicted proteins | sample 1572821 | NCBI WGS metagenome assembly OGLX01 (sample SAMEA2581908, study PRJEB24529) | metagenome | biome: Human gut stool | place: China | collected 2011 | reverse complement strand
AAACATGGAGTCCTCCCTTATGGTTATTTTACAACTTTAAATTCTTCGCCTTCGAATTCAAAAACATCACCGTCGTAAAGCTTCTTACCTCTTCTGGTCTCCACCTCACCATTCACTGTTACCTGTCCGTCCTGAATAAGCATTTTTGCATCAATACCAGAAGATACGATGCCTGCTGCCTTCATAGCCTGTCCAAGCTTAATAAATTCATCTCTTAATTTTAATTCTTCCATAGTTTACTTTAATTCCTTTCTGGCTTTTCAATAATCCGAATTATCAGGATAATCTGTAACCCTTGATAACTATTTGCATATTATCTCTATTTATCACCAGCTACACATTACCAGTAATCCGAATTATTAAATAAAAAAGTTTTCATGTCCGTCAATAGCGGACAACTTCGTTAAAATTTATACATTGCTGTTACTTACATTGATTGGTAAGATCAAATATAAATAAGAGGATTTCTCATCACGAATGATACAAGGTGCGATAGAGTTGATAAGATAAATGGTAACTTCTTCTTCATCGATAACACGAAGCGCATCTACTAAAAACTTAGGGTTAAAGCCGATAACTAAGTCTTTTCCCTCTTTGCTGATCGCAATCTGGTCTTTCATGGAACCAATCTGAGAAGAAATCATCAGATTCATCTGTTCATTTTCAATCTTAAGGATAATTGGTTTCTTGTCAGACTCTTTTACAAATAAAGTGGAGCGGTCAAGACAGCGTAATAATTCCATTTTGTTGATAGTCAGCTTGGTTTCATAATCGTTAGAAAGCATCTGCCCAATATTATAAAACTTACCTTCTAATAATCTGGAAACTACTTTTGTCTCCCCGAACTCAAATAAAATATGCTTATCTGTTAAATATAAATTAATCGTATCTTTTGCTTCACCTGGAAGAATCTTACTAACTTCGGATAAAGTTTTACCTGGAACGATGACTTCCATTTTAGGATAAGATTCCTGTAATTCAATATTACGAACAGAAATTCTATGACCATCAAGAGAAGTGACCGTCATTTTATTATTTTCAATACTCAAAAGTTCTCCAGTCATTAATTTATTATTTTCATTATCGGATACAGAAAAAATCGTCTGTCTGATTACTTCTTTTAAGTCAAACTGAGAGAGAGTAATTTTGTTTTCTTTTTCAATTTCAGGTAAATGTGAAAAATCGTCTCCTTTTCTTCCCATAATGCTGCACTGAATCTGTTCACATTCAATATTTGTCTTTCCGGACTCGTCTGTTTCGATACAAACATCATTATCTGGAATTTTTTTGATGATTTCAGAAAAGATTTTAGCTTCAAGTGCAATCTTACCAGGTTCGATGATTGTTCCCTCAATAACTGTTTCTATACCAAGTTCCGTATCATTTGCAGTTAATTTAATGCAATCATCATAAGCTTCAATCAGTATACATTGAAGAATATCCATTGTTGTCTTATTGGACACAGCTTTAGAGACTGTATTTACTCCATATAAAAATTGATTCTTAGAGCATGTTATCTTCATAAATGTGTATAACTCCTTTCGGTGTAAAATATATATAAATATAATAAGTTATCCGCAGTAGTAGTAGTAGGGGGTGTGTAGGATGTGAATAACTAAGATAAGGCCGATAATACAAGGATTTTCGAAAAGGATAACTATGCGGATAAGTATGTGAATAAAAAAATAGTTATCCACATAGCAAAAATTGGGCAAAAGTTATCCACAGCTATCCACAGGCAATTCACATCGAATCTGAATAGAATGTGGAAAAAAATAAAGGGTTGTCCCCAGGGTGTGAAGACACCTTTATTTTTTTGTTTCTTCTATATAAATGTACTACGTTGGTGGGTTCAATTTCTTGATGATGATATCAAGATTGCTTTTAAGGTTTTCGTCTGTTTCAAGCATTTTTCCAATTTTATCATGACCGTGTATAACAGTAGTATGGTCACGGTTACCCATAATTTTTCCGATATTTTGGAGAGAATAGTCGGTATATTTACGGGAAAGGTACATACAAATCTGTCGTGGATTAGCGATTTCTTTATTTTTCTTCTTAGAAATGATGTCAGAAACAGAAATATTATAGTGTTCGGCAACGACATCCATAATCAACTGTGGAGTTACCTCTTTTTGACATTCAATCGTATCTTTTAAAGCATTTTCTGCTAATTCTAAGGTAACTGGCTTCTTTTCGAGGTTGGCGAAAACATAAATTTTGTTTAAAGCTCCCTCTAATTCACGAATATTGGAATTAATATTTGTAGCAACGTACTGCATAACCTCCTGATTAATATCAAGATGTTCTAATTCAGCACGTTTTTTCAAAATTGCCATCTTAGTTTCGTAGTCTGGCGGCTGAATATCCTCTGTAAGTCACCAGCCGAAGCGAAATCTAAGACGTTTTTATAATGTTGCAATTTCTCGTGGATGTTTATCGGAAGAAATTACAATCTGTTTTTTTGCTTCGTGAAGTTCATTAAAAGTATGGAAAAATTCTTCCTGAGTACTTTCTTTTCCTATTATAAACTGGATATCATCAATTAAGAGGACATCAATATTACGGTATTTGTCACGAAATTCCTTATTCTTGTCATGTTTTAAGGAATCGATCAGTTCATTTGTAAATTTTTCAGAAGTTACATATAAAACACGTAAATCTGGGCGATTATTAATGATATGATGTGCAATGGAATGCATCAAATGTGTCTTTCCAAGTCCGGCTCCTCCATATAAAAAGAGGGGATTGTATGCACCACCAGGTGATTCGGCGACTGCAACGGAAACAGCATGAGCCATTTTGTTTGTCGGGCCGACTACAAATGTATCAAATGTATATCTCGGATTTAAATTACCAATATATTCTGCAGGAACGCTGACTTTTTTCGGTTCTGATTTCGGGGCTGCAGAATTGGAGTCGGTAAAAAGAATTTTAAATTGTTTTCCAGTAACCTGCTCAATTGCCATAGAGAGGTAAATATCGTAATATTTGTGTTTTATAAATTCAATTCCTCGTGGTCCACGTACCATAAAAAAAGTAATACTGTCATCTGTAATTGTCTGAATAATTAGTGGTTGTATCCAAGTATTAACGGCAACTTCGGATATTTCATGTTCTTTTACGAGAATATTCAGAATTTCTTGCCATTTTGACTCAATTAATTCTTTCATTGTTAGCTCCATTCTGGTTTAATATGTTGAACTGTTTTAGTAAAAATATCGAGATTAAAAAACAGCTCGGCTTTTAGTATAAGTGTATAACAGAACCGAAGTTTTTTCAATATACGAATGGTGAGAAAATGTGGATAACTTATTGTGGATAACTGAGAAAAATGCTGTTTTTTCAGAGAAAAAAATGAAAAATAACACATTGTGGATAACTTAAACGAAATTATACACATCAAAAATTGCAGATTAACAGTAGCTCTCGACGAATTTTTGCGGCAGAGTTGTGAATATTTCAATAGTTATGCACAAGTTATGCACATTTTGTGGATAACTCGTGCATAACTTCTGATTTGGATGTGCAAAAAATTAAAATTAAAGATTTAATAAGAAAAAACGCAGGAATTGCTTGACTTAGAGCACTTTTTTCAATATAATAGGAGTGATGTTTTTCAACAAGACAGGTATAATATTCGTTTAAGGAGGTGGCTTTCGCATGAAGATGACATTTCAGCCAAAGAAAAGACAGAGATCTAAAGTTCATGGTTTTAGAAAAAGAATGAGTACTGCTAACGGCAGAAAAGTATTAGCTAGAAGAAGAGCAAAAGGAAGAAATAAATTATCAGCTTAGGTCGCAGTGATGTGACCTTTTCTTTTCTCATTGATTTTTTGGAAAGTTGAGAAAGTTAAGTGAGTGAATTTAAGTCTTTAAGAAAGAATTGGGAGTTCCAGGCGGTATATCGTAATGGTAAGTCTAAGGCGAACCGCTGTTTTGTAATGATAATAAAGAAGAATGACATTTCTTCTAACCGCGTGGGAATTTCCGTAAGTAAAAAAGTAGGAAATAGTATTGTCCGCCACAGAGTAACCAGAGTAATCAGGGAGGTTATGCGTCTCCACTGGGGAGAAATCAAGAGTGGCTATGACATTGTAATTGTGGCACGCCCGTCAGCGAAAGATTCTGACTATGGGAAATTTGAAAGTGCCATTTTTCATTTGTTGAATTTACATCATTTATTGAAAGACGACGATTTGGAATGAAAATTATTTTGATTAAAATAATAAGATTTTATCAGAAATATCTGTCAGCTCTCAAAGGAAGAGCGACCTGTATATATACACCGACCTGCTCGCAGTATGCGATAGAGGCAATTGAGAAGCATGGTGTATTAAAGGGGGGATTGTTAGCAGCGTGGCGGATTCTGCGTTGTAATCCTTTTTCGAAAGGCGGATATGATCCGGTTCCATAGTTAAGGAGGAAAAGTATGTTATTGACGCAGTCTACCACTCCGATTATCGGATGGATTGCTACCTTACTTGGGTATGTCATGGAATTCATTTTCTATTGTCTGAATTTCATCGGCATTCAGAACATTGGATTATGTATCATCATATTTACCATTATTGTTCGATTATTAATGCTGCCTCTGACTATTAAGCAACAGAAGTTTGCTAAGATCAGTCAGGTAATGCAGCCTGAAATCAATAAGATTCAGAGAAAGTACCGTAATAAGACAGATCAGGCTTCTATGATGAAGCAGAATGAAGAGATTCAGAAAGTTTACGAAAAATATGGCACAAACCCAACGGGTGGATGTCTTCAGTTAGTAATTCAGATGCCTATTTTCCTTGCGTTATATCAGGTTATCCGTAAGATTCCTGCATATATCCCACAGGTTAAGGCTGTCTACATGCAGGTTGTAACTGCAATCGCAGGACAGGCAGGCGCAATTGATGCGATTAATAAGATTGGTAAGGGATTAAAGTCTTCTTACGTTACAAGTCTTGCATCAGATGCAACAAAGAATCAGATTATTGATACACTGAATTATTTTAATGCAGATGCATGGCATAAACTTGCCAAAGCGATTCCATCAGCAGCAGATGTAATTAACACTTCATCTACTCATATTATTGGAATGAACGATTTCTTTGCAGGAATCAATGTATCTCAGACACCAGGATTTCATCCTTCTATTTATTGGCTGATTCCTATTCTGGCTGCATTATTCCAGTATTTATCTGCAAAGACAATGAAACAGCCTGAGCTGGATGGTAATAATCCAGCAGCAGGAATGACAAAGAGCATGACAGTCATGATGCCTCTTATGTCTTTATATTTCTGTTTAGTTACTCCGGCAGGTCTTGGTATTTACTGGGTAACAAGTGCATTATTCCAGTGTTTACAGCAGGTTATCATTAATAAATATATGGATAACGCAGATATCGATGCTCTTGTTGCAAAGAACAAAGAAAAAGCTGCAAAGAAGAAAGCAAAAGGACAGAAAACATTTATGGAAAGACTCATGGATACCTCTGCTAAGGCAGATGCCGCAAAAGAGGAGATTGAGAATCCTTCCGCAAGAAAGACAATTAAGCAGATTGCTTCCATTAATACAAAGAAAATCGCTGGACCAGAAGGAACAGGTGCAGAAGATTATGCCAATCTTGATTCTGTTGATATCAGCAAGCTTGGAGAAATTGGTAAAAAGGCTTATCTGGTATCTCAGTATGAGAAGGAACATGGACATACCAGGGGAGGTAAGAAGTAGTGGAAGTTAAAGAATTTAAAGCAAAAACTGTAGATGAGGCAATTACCGCAGCTACTCTTGAGCTTGGAATCAGCAGTGATAAGTTACAGTATGAAGTAGTTGATGAGGGAAGCAAAGGTTTCCTCGGAATCTTTAATAGCAAACCTGCAGTAATTAAGGTAATATTAAAGAAGTCTTTATTAGAAAGAACACAGGAATTCTGTGACGAATTATTTGCTGCCATGAAAGTGGAAACTACAGTAAATATTGATTTTAGAGAAGAAGATAATGTAATGAATATTGATTTATCTGGTTCCGATATGGGTATCCTTATAGGAAAGAGAGGACAGACTCTTGACGCATTACAGTATCTTATCAGCCTTTATGTGAATCGTGAGAGCGATGCATATATCCGCGTAAAACTTGACACAGAGAATTACCGCGAGAGAAGAAAGGCAACACTTGAAAAATTAGCTAAAAAAATAGCATATACGGTAAAGAGAACGAAAAAACCTGTTGCTTTAGAGCCAATGAATCCGTATGAAAGACGTGTGATTCATTCTGCACTTCAGAATGACAGATATGTCTGTACGAAGAGTGAAGGTGAGGAACCGTATAGAAAAGTTGTTATTATGTTAAAGAGAGACAGATAACATAAGTATGAGATTAGGGATGTTTAAAGATTCTTACGGGAATTTTTAAACATTCCTATTTTTATAGCATTTTAACTTGATTTTAGAGTTAAAATTTGAATAAATGGAGAGTGTGATAGGAATGATAAATGAATTTGATACAATTGCCGCGATTGCTACCGCAGTATCCAACGCAGGAATTGGAATTATAAGAATCAGCGGCAGCGAAGCAATGGAGATTTTGGCGAAAATTTTTGAGCCATATAATAAAAAAGCGGATGTTTATCAGCTGGAAAATCACCGTATTTATTATGGCAATATTAAAGACGGCGAGGAAGTTGTGGATGAATGTATTGTCCTTATTATGAAAGGCCCACACAGTTATACAAAAGAAGATGTTGTGGAAATCGACTGCCACGGCGGAGTAACAGTTGTGTATAAAGTGCTGAATCTGGTACTGAAAAATGGTGCGAGAGCGGCAGAGCCGGGAGAATTTACAAAAAGAGCTTTTCTGAACGGGCGAATTGACCTGTCTCAGGCAGAGGCTGTTATGGATTTAATTGATTCTAAAAATGAGATGGCAAGAAAAAATTCTATGACGCAGTTAAAGGGAGGATTATCCGACAAAATAAAACAGTTAAGAGAAGAGATTATTTACCAGATTGCATTTATAGAATCGGCCTTAGATGATCCGGAACATTACAGCTTAGACGGATTTCCAGAGAAGCTTTTAGAAGAAGATAAGAAGTGGATTACTATAGCAAAAGAGATGCTGGATTCTTACGATAATGGAAGAATTATCGCAGAGGGAATCCGCACTTGTATTGTCGGTAAGCCAAATGCAGGAAAGTCCTCTTTTTTAAATGCTCTTTTAGGAGAAGAAAGAGCGATTGTTACAGACATTGCCGGGACAACTAGAGATACGTTAGAGGAATCTGTGACAATTGATGGAATCACGCTTAATATTGTAGATACTGCCGGAATCCGAGATACAGAAGATAAAGCAGAAAGTATCGGTGTAGAAAGAGCGAAGAAAGAGATTGAAAGCGCAGATTTGATTTTATTTTTAATGGATACTTCAGTGCAAATCAGTGAAGAAGATATCGAAATTCTTCAGAGAATCCGTGATAAAAAGAAAATTATTTTATTGAATAAGTCTGATAAAGCAACAGAAGAGAGTGGTTTTGAACAGTCTGCTCTAAAGGAATATATTTCAGAGGAAACACCTGTAATTTCTATTTCTGCAAAATATGGAGATGGAATAGATAATTTCATAATGGAATTAAAAAATATGATGTTTCATGGTAGAATAGACGTGAATCAAGAAGTCTACATTACTAATGCAAGACATAAAGATGCACTTGCCAAGACTTATGAGAGTCTTGAATGTGTAGAGAGAAGTATAGAGGCAGGAATGCCGGAGGACTTCTTTACGATTGATCTGATGAATGCTTATGAGAAGTTAGGATTGATTATTGGAGAGTCCGTAGAAGAAGATTTAGTGAATGAGATATTTTCCAAGTTCTGTACAGGAAAATAAAGAAACAAGGAGAATAGCATGAAAACAGTAGAAGAATACTATGACGTGGTTGTGGTAGGAGCGGGTCATGCTGGCTGTGAAGCGGCGTTAGCGGCAGCGAGACTTGGCTGTGAGACAATCATTTTTACCGTTAGTATGAACAGCGTGGCATTGATGCCATGTAATCCGAATATCGGAGGAAGTTCTAAGGGACATCTTGTAAAAGAAATTGATGCTCTCGGCGGAGAGATGGGAAAAAACATTGATAAGACTTATATTCAGTCTAAGATGCTGAATAAATCAAAGGGGCCGGCAGTACATTCTTTAAGAGCACAGGCTGATAAAGATGCGTATTCCATGACAATGCGTTATACACTTCAGAATACCGACAATCTGACTTTGCGTCAGGCAGAGGTTACAGAACTTATCGTGGAAGATGGTGTTATTAAAGGTGTAAAAACATTTTCTGGAGCAATTTATCATGCCAAGACGGTTGTACTGGCAACAGGAACGTATTTGAAGGCAAGATGCCTGTATGGAGAGGTTGTGAATTATACAGGCCCGAATGGTTTACAGGCAGCAAATTATTTAAGCCAGTCTTTAAAGGATAATGGCGTAGAGCTGTATCGTTTTAAGACTGGAACTCCAGCCAGAATTGATAAGCGTTCCGTTAATTTTGATGTGATGGAAGAGCAGTTTGGTGATGAGAAAATCGTGCCATTCAGCTTTACGAATAAAGAAGAAGATATTAAGAGAGAGCAGATTTCCTGCTGGCTTACTTATACGAATGAGGAGACACATAAGATTATCCGTGATAATTTAGATCGCTCTCCGATTTATGCGGGTGTCATTGAAGGAACAGGCCCAAGATATTGTCCGTCTATTGAGGACAAGGTCGTTCGTTTTGCTGATAGAAAAAGACATCAGCTTTTTATCGAGCCAGAGGGAGAATTTACAAACGAAATGTATGTTGGAGGTATGAGCAGTTCACTTCCAGAAGACGTACAGTATGCAATGTACCGTACTGTAAAAGGTCTTGAAAATGTAAAGATTATCCGTAATGCCTATGCGATTGAGTACGATTGTATCAATCCAAATCAGTTGAAATTGTCATTGGAATTTAGAAATATTCAGGGACTTTTCAGCGGTGGACAGTTTAATGGAAGTTCAGGTTATGAGGAAGCAGCATGCCAGGGACTTATTGCCGGAATCAATGCCGCAAGAAAGTGTCTTGGAAAAGATCCAGTAATCTTAGACCGTTCACAGGCATATATCGGCGTATTAATTGATGACCTCGTAACAAAAGAGAACCACGAGCCATACCGTATGATGACTTCAAGAGCAGAGTATCGTCTGTTATTAAGACAGGATAATGCCGATATGCGTCTTACACCAATCGGTCATGAGATTGGCCTGATTGATGATGAGCGTTACGATAAGTTCCTTTTAAAGAAAGAACAGATTGAGAAAGAAATCGAGCGTTTAAAACATGTAAATATCGGTGCTAATAAAACAGTTCAGGAGTTGCTGGAGAGCCTCGGAAGTACGAAGCTAAATAGTGGTTCCACATTAGAGGAGTTAATAAAGCGTCCGGAACTTAATTATGAATGTTTAGCTCCAATTGATCCAGATAGAGAGCCGTTAGACGATGATGTAGCTGAGCAGATTAACATTAACATTAAATATGAAGGCTATATTAAGAGACAGCTTCAGCAGGTAGAGCAGTTTAAAAAGATGGAAAATAAATTAATTCCTGACACGATCAACTATGATGAAGTGCATAACCTGCGTACAGAAGCAGTACAGAAGTTAAAGGCAGTACATCCACATTCCGTAGGACAAGCATCAAGAATTTCTGGAGTTTCTCCATCAGATATTTCGGTGCTGATGATTTATATGGAGCAGATGAGACATAGGAAGTAAGGAGATTATATGGATTTTAAAGAAAAATTAAAAGCGAGAGCGGAAAAAGAGGGAATCAGCCTTACTCCAAAACAGTTAGGTCAGTTCGAACTTTTTTACAAAATGCTCATCGAAACAAATAAGTCCATGAATCTGACGGCAATTACAGACGAGGATGAAGTTATTGAGAAGCATTTTATTGATAGTCTGAGTTGTCGCAGAGTTGTGGATATGAGTCAGATAAGAACATGTATCGATGTAGGAACGGGAGCAGGTTTTCCGGGAATCCCACTGAAAATTGTCTATCCGGAAATTGACTTTGTACTCGTTGATTCACTGAATAAAAGAGTTAAGTTTTTAAAAGATGTAAAAGAAGCACTTGGATTAGAAGGCTTAGAAGCACTTCACGGAAGAGCAGAAGATTTAGCAAGAGATAAATCTTTAAGAGCAGCTTTTGATTTATGTGTTTCGAGAGCGGTTGCAAACTTAAGCGTGTTAAGTGAGTACTGCGTTCCTTTTGTCAGAACAAATGGATATTTTGTATCCTATAAAGGAAAAAAAGGTTTAGAGGAAATTTCTAATGCACAAAATTGTATGAATGTGTTAGGATGTAAGATAGAAAAAGTGGATGATTTCCGCTTAGAAGAGGATGAGGCAGAACGTCTTTTGATCAGAATTAAGAAATG
>OGLX01001695.1_pt1 | contig 10438 bp, 7 predicted proteins | sample 1572821 | NCBI WGS metagenome assembly OGLX01 (sample SAMEA2581908, study PRJEB24529) | metagenome | biome: Human gut stool | place: China | collected 2011 | reverse complement strand
GTCGGCCGTCATGCGCCCGAAGTCGGCGAGGTTGACCTCGCCGCCGACGGTCAGCGCGCTTTTGTTCGGGGCGTAAACCGCGTAGTCGTCGAACAGGATGCGGCTGCCGGCGATGCGGATCGTGTCCGCGGAGAGGCCGAACGACGTGCCGATCATCGGGACGCGGATGTCGGTCCCGGCGAACCGCACGCCTCCGTCGAGTTTCGGCCGCTCGGGAGTGCCGCCCGCGTGGACCCTGGCCTGAAGGCTGCCCGAAAGGCGGAGCAGGTCGGCGGGCAGGAAGACGTTGGCCCGCTGCAAGGGGAAGCCCGGGACGGTCACCGTCAGGTCGAGCGGGCTTTCGCGCCCCTCGCGGCAGTCCCCCTGCACGGTCAGCACTTCGGCTCCGTCGAGCGTCAGGCGCGCGTCGGCGAGGTGTCCCCGGTCCTGTTTGTAGAACAGCCCGAGGTCGACGCTGCCGAAACGCTGTTTGTCGTAGGTCAGCTCCGCCACCGAGACCCCGCCCCGGAGGGAGAGGCTGTCCGCCGCGAGGTTCAGCGTCAGGTTCGCGCCCAGCACGCCGTCGACGGGCGGGGCCGAGGGGAACAGCCCCATCGCCGGACCGACGTTCAGTCCGGCGATGTCGAGGCGGATGTCGTCGTCGTCACCGCCGCCCGGGGTCGTGCGGATCGCGAACCGCTGGTCGCCGTGGGTCATGTCGAGGTCGGCCTCCACGCGCTTGTCGAAGCGGTATGCGAGGTAGTTGCCGCGATTGACCGTCCACGGCTCGAAACCGAACAGCGGGTCGGGAGGCGTCACGCTCGCGCGGACCAGGCTGTCGGTCCACGTCACGTCCAGCCCGAAGCGGAATCCTTCGCGGCCGGCGCGGTTGCGCTGGTAGAGGTTCGCCTGCCCGGTGTTCCGCACGAGGTGGCCGTACAGTCCGGCCCGGGCGATGTTGTCGAGGTTCCCGGGGGCGTTCGCCAGCCCGAGGGCGTATTCCAGCCGTTTCCCGTTCTGGCGGATGTCGGCCGTCACGGTGTCGAGGACCACGTTCCCGTAGGCCAGTCCCTCCGTGCGCAGGCGGATCGAAACGGGCAGCGAGTCGCAGTTCGCCCCTTCGGCGTTCAGCGCGTCGAAGGCGATCTTCCGGGATTTCAGCAGGCTGTTGAGGATGTTGTCGGGACCCGCCGAGACCCGCAGGGCGAAGTCGGGGAGCGCGGGTTTCAATTGCTCCATGTCGATGCTCTGCGCGTCGATCTGTCCGGCCAGCGCCCGGGCGCTCCGGGTCAGCGCCGCGATCAGCGAGTCAGCGGATTGGGGCGTGGAGAACGTCAGCGACAGGTCGCCGGAAGCCGCTTCGGCCCGGGTTGCGGCCGAGTCGGTGTGCAGCGAGACGCTCGTCGGGCGGATGCGGTCCGTCCGGTGTTTGTTCCGGATTTCGATGCTGTCCAGCGCGATGCGGGCGGCGTAGGCCCCCTTTCCGGCGGCGGATGCGGAGGCATCGAGGGCGAACGATCCGCCGATCGGCTCCGGGCTGACGCCCAGCGCGGCCAGGTCGAACCCGAAGACGCTGCCCGAGAGGCCGATGCGCTGTTCGCGTTCGGTCAGCGTTCCGGAGACGGACAGCAGCAGCCGGAGCGCCTCGTCGCGGTCGGAGATCCGTCCTGAAAGACGCTGGCTGTCGAGTTCTGCGTCGAGTTCGATGCCCCCGAAGTCGCGTCCGCCGAACTCCGCGCGGTCGATCTGCGCCCGGAGGCTCGTCCGGGTCCGGGGCAGCAGCGGGTCGAAGCCCGTGCCGCGGGCTTGCAGGGTCAGGTCGACGATCCCCAGCGAATCGGCCGGGAGGAAACTGTTGAGCGGGAAGCTGTCGGCCCGGATCGCGGCGTCGTAACTCTGTTCGCGGGGGTTGAACCGCCCCTTCACGGAAAGTTCGCCGCCGTCGGCCGAGAGTGTCGAAGCCGTCGAGAACGTCCCCCTGTCCGCCCCGGCGGAGCCGCGGAGCCGGATCAGGGCCGGAATCGCCACGCGCCGCCGCAGGGCCGTGTCGGGGAGCAGCGCCTTGAGGAACGCAAGGTCCCGGAAGTCGCCCTCGAAGCGGGTCGACGCCTCCATCCGGTTGGCGTCGAGCAGGTTTTTCGCCGCGGCGTCGGCCTTGAGGTCGAGGTGTCCGGGCGACGAGATTTCCAGCTGCGTCTTTCCGATGTCGCCCAGAGTTCCCGCCGCGGAGAACGACAGCCGGACGGTCCGGTCGTCCAGCACGGGCGGGACCGCCTCCGGGGAGAGGGATTTCAGGTCCTTCGTGTTCAGGTTGGCCGAAAGGACGGCGTCGAGCGGCGAAGCCGGCTCCAGTTTCAGGATTCCGGCCCCGGCGGTGAGCTCCGCCCGGATTCGGGAGAAGGCGGTTTGCAGGTCGAGGCCGGAGAGGACGATGCCCGAGGCGTCCATGCCGAAACGTCCGGTCAGGTCGCGGACCGAAAGCCCGCAGCGTTCGGTGAACGCCGTCCGGCGGATTTGCAGCGCGATGTCGGCGCCCCGGTTGTACACCGAATCAATCGTGAGGTCGAGCGGCGCGAGGGCGATGAACGCCGGGTCGAACCCCGCGGCGGGACGGTGGCCCAGCCGGCCGTATTCGACGCTGTTGCCGGTCAGCGCGACGCGGCCGACCCGGACGGTCCATGGTGCCGACGCTTCGGTCGTCCCGGCGGAAGTCCCGCTTTCCGCTTCGGTCGGTCCGGTGAGGTAGGAGTAGGCGCCCCGGTCGAGCAGGACGCTTTTCACGGAGACCTGCTGGCTGTCCAGCAGCACCCGGCAGGTGTCGACGCTCCCGTCGGCCAGGCGGACGGAGAGTTCGGAGACCGCAGGGGAGGTCCGCATCCCGAAGGCGAGGCTCGAGACCGCGATTCTGTCGAGTCCCACCGTCCACGGCAGGGCGGCGGCGCTCTCCTTTTTCTCGGCGGGAGCCGCTTTGGTCAGGTTCAGCCGGATGTCCGCGTCGGCGAGAACGAGCCGGGAGATGCCGGCCGTGTTGGCCGAAAGATCGGCGCGGACGGCTTCGAGGGACAACTCTCCCGCAGCCAGGCGCAGATCCATGCCCGCCAAGGTGTCCTTGTAGTGGGCGGCGACGCGTTCCAGCGCGAAGCTCCGGATGACGACCTCTTTGCGGATCAGCGGCCACAGGGCGGCGTCGAGCGAGAGCCTTCCGCAGCGAAGGAGCGTGTCCGTCCTGTCGGCCAGCAGGGTGTTGTCCACCGTCAGCCGCAGCGGAAAGGCGAGGCGGATGCGTTCGACGGAGACCTCCATGCCGAGCGTCCGGGAGGCATAGGCGACGGCCCGTCGCCGGGCCAGGTCCTGAACGGCCGGAACATAGATCAGCGCCGGGACCAGCAGCAGGACGAGGAGAATGATGAGCAGCGTCCGGAGCGTATGTTTGAGAATTTTTTTCAGCATTTGTGGAAACAGCGTGTTTCGGAATCCGGCAAAAGACAGGCCGTTGGCCTGTCTTTTGCGCGTGCGTGTTTGCGGCAAAGCGGCAAAATCGCCGCAAATTACAAAAAAAACGATGATCCGTCAATGGAACGCGCCAAAACAAACGGGCCTATTCGAGGCATATCCCGGCGTTCTGTCCGGTCTGTCCGGCCGGAAACGGAGGAGGCGCCGGGGACGGCGGGGACGGTGGGGACGATGGGGCGGGAAGCCGGAGCGGCTGTCGCACCGGGCGGGTCCGGAAAAAGAAAAACGTCCGGCCTTGTAGCCGGACGTTTCGGTGCAGTTCGCTGTCATTGAGCGTCTCCTGGCGGAGAGGGAGGCTCTTCTGGCTGAAAATTAAGTATTTACCTCCCAATAAAATTCAAGGCCGAATTTTTTGCGTTACCGAATGGCCCTCGCTGAATTTCCGCGTTGCTCCCTGTTTTGCATACGGTACTGCAAAAATAGGTAATAAAATGAACAATCCAAACTTTTCTGGTAAATTTTTTAATCTGTTTTTGGAGGCGGAAAATGGGTGGGTGAAAAATAAAAAAAGAGGCCCCCGGAGCGGAGATTCCCGGGGCGCTTTCTATATTATATATAGTAGGGTCGGTCGCTATTCCGGGTAGATCATTCGGATGGTGGCACCGCCGTCGATGGTCAGGGTCTGCCCGTTGAGAAAATCGTTTGCCTCGTCGCACAGGAAGAGGCAGGCGCGGGCGATGTCTTCCGGGGTGCCGACCCGGCCCGAGGGGTGGAAGGCGTGATCCTCGGGACGCAGCTGCTCCTCTTCGCGGACGTGGATCCAACCCGGGGCTATGGCATTGACCGTGATGTGGAGCGGGGCCAGGGAGACGGCCAGCGAATGGGTCAGCGAGTAGATGCCGCCCTTCGAAGCGGAGTAGGCCTCGGTTCCGGCCTCGCTCTGCAGGTAGCGGGTCGAGCAGAGGTTGATGATGCGGCCATAGTTGTGGTTGCCGTTCTGCTGGCGGTGGAGCGCCAACTGGCGGGAGGTGATGAAGACCGGGCGCAGGTTGGTGGCGATTACCCGGTCGAACTCCTCGATCGACAGTTCGGTGAGGGGCTTGAAGGTGCTGATCCCGACGTTGTTCACCAGGATGTCGATGTCGCCACAGGTCTCGAAGAGCTCCCGCATGCATCTTTCGAGGCTGACGGCATCGGTAACATCCAGCTGACAGAACCGGGCGCCGGTTTCGGCTGCGGTTTGGGCACCGAGGACGGAATCGATGTCGCAGAAGACCACTTCATCTCCTTGCCGGGCAAAGGCTTTGACGATCCCCTTTCCGATTCCGTGGGCACCGCCCGTAACGAATACGCGTCTTTTCATGGTTTTCGGATTTTTTCACAAAGATAGCGCAGGCCGGTCACCGGAACAAAACTCTGTCACCGATTTTTCGCGGTCGGTAGGGGAGGAAGTTTCGGGGTTTTGCGGGGGTGTTGGATATGGAATATGAATACGGCCCGAAAGATCTTTCTTCCGGGCCGTATAACGTGGATGAGTTTGGATATATAAAACGTCCTCGGGCGAGATTGGCTTATAGGCTCCGTCCTTGGCTTCGAAGATGACGCTGCCATCCTCCAGGCAGACCGTAGTGTGAAACACTCCTTTGGGCACTTGAATCGCAGGGCATTCTCCGCCGGCGCGAAGAATAAATTCCTCTGTCTTATGTCCCTGATCATCGTAGAACTCCTCTCTGATCGCGCCGCGGCAGACGACTACCGTTTCGGAAGTTTCCGGATGTCGGTGGATAGGGACTACGGTGTCTGACATCAAGACATTGATCATTCTTTGGGAAGAATCCTCGACTGAAGTTCTCAGATCATAATTCATCCTGCGACGAGGTGAGTTTTCTGCCTGTTCCTGGATGCTGTCAAAAAATTTGTTGTCGAGTTTTATATGAGTCATATTTCAATGCATAGATCTAAGGTTGATAAATCTATGATTGTTGTTTTATGGGTGTTAGAAAGCCTGTTGAGAAATTCCTGGAAGGCAACTAATAGGCCCGTAAAACAACCTCAAAAGCTTCAGCGTAGTTGAGCCCCCATTGCCCGCCACGATAGGCGGCAAGTCCCGTTATAAACTCGGCGGAACGAGGGTGTGGATACGGACGCATTACGCCACGATACATTGAAAGAGCCTTAATCTTAGCTTCAATGCCATCTTTTCCCGTCTCTACATAGCAGTTGGGATTAAAAGAGTTCATGGCGTTATTTATTTTCCATTCCGAACATGACGGAACCTCCATATACCAGAACTCTTTCACGCGCTTTACTTCTGGCCGACGTTGGAAGAGACGAATTGCCTCTTGGCAGGCCATTGAGGTTTGCAGATGATCATTGTTCGTATCTGCTGGATGATGTGTAATGATGATATCCGGCTCGCTTTCCTTAATGGCAGCTTCAATAAACTGCACTAATTGAAGATGAGGGACTGTGTTCATCTCAATATTCGGAAACGTCCCCTCATAAATTTTATTTACCCCCAGGAATTTATTAGACTCGTTTGTGTCGTCACCGAGCTCTTCGTCTGAAGGACGGAAAGCGCGAGCCTTTGCTTCTGTGCACATGATACATACGTCCACGGTATTGCCTTGATGTGACCATTTCCACATCGAAGCTCCTGCACCGAGCGTCTCATCATCGGGATGAGCCACGACAAGTAAGTATTTCATCGTTTTTTATATTTAGTGTTATACGGTTTTAGAGTATTCAACCAACTTATCATGCATCCATTGAGGGTATTTACCGCATGCTGTATATAAAATTGCAAGCACGGTCCACCAAATAAGGCGGATGTCACCGAAGAAAGATGCGTGCTTTACGTAATACACATCCAACTTCAGGCGAATTGGCAGCACTTTGTCATTATATTCATTTTCGTCGGGAAACTGATCGCCATAGATGTAATCTCAAAGGCTGGACTGGCTGGTGAGTCCACAAGGAACTGTTGCTGCAATCGCATTCTCTCCGCCACGGGTGATCTCTACCTGATCGACAGCTGCAGGTCGCGGGCCTACTATGGACATGGTTCCGTTCAAGATATTGATAAGTTGAGGCAGTTCGTCAATCTTCAGTCTGCGCATAATTTTTCCCCACCAAAAAATGCGATCCTGTTCTGGTCGGAGAGATGCTTCATTTGCACCACGTGCTACACGCATAGACCGAAATTTCCACATTTTGAATCTCTTATTATCCTTTCCCACGCGATTGGCGAAGTAAAATAACGGTCCGGGATCACTGATTTCGGTCAGGATAATTGAAATAATCCAGATAGGCGAGGTGCCCACAATGCCAATAAAGGCACAAATCACGTCAAACAGACGCTTAAAGAATCGGTATATCATAATCTTTCTTGTGTCTAATTAACCAGTTTGATTATAATAAAGAAGGGATGGTTGTTGTGGGATGTATCTTGTGCAAGGTCTGCACTTGATTTAGTCCTCTTTCCTGCGTATGTTTATGATATGCAGAATTGTACGCGCAGGTTTCTGAGGAGTATGATATTGGTAGACCAATGTCCGGTCTTAAGTTTTTCGGAAAAAGACTTATTACATCTTTACTCCTGACTTTGCTTTCCTGAACTCCGGATTCATCTGTTTCTTAAAATTCCCCCAGGTCCCCCAAAAGAATGCAGGAAAATCGCCACATATCCAATCTTGATAATACAAGTTCTCGCCAAAGAATTTAAACCAGGAGGGCTTGGTTTTAAAGCGGTTTGGTGATTTTAAAAACCACAGAACATCAAAGCCTAAGTGTCGCAAACTCTTGCCGCTCTCATACTGATATTTCCGAAGTGGCAAGCCTATCGTGGTATCTGCTATCATCGTAGCATAGTCCATACCGCTTTTGAAGGCAGAACGCACACAGGCCGGTATGCGGGGATTAATCTCCATAATCAGTAATTCTCCTGTATCGGGATTCTCGATCAAGTCAAAATCGGCAAAGCCCACCCATCCAATGGTCTTCAGTACGCGACAGCATATGTCGGCTATTTCAGGATTGTCAATGGTCACATTGCAACAACTTGAACCGCCGTTTACAGGGCAGTATCTCTGCTTCCATATCACACTTGTGTATTTGGGTTCTCCCTCTGCATCAGTCATCGCCTGTACTTTTACTTGCTTTCCGCCGGGTTTGATAAACTGTTGCAGATGGCATTCTCCATACTGCTCATGAATTGCGGGGTAAACAGCCGTTAGTTCTTCCAGGGTGTTCACCAATGTCATTCCCCGACCTCCACTGGTCAGGTTCGGTTTTAAGAGTCCAGGATAAGGAAATTCTTTGAGTTCTTTTGCCTCCAATCCTTCGACCTTTGCCAAATCTATTGTAAATGGATGTGGAAAACCATTCTCTTTGCACACGGTCATCAAGTTGTTTTTGTTGTATCCCATCTCAAACACTTGACGGTCAGGTATCAGTACCCCTGTTATTTTTTGCAGTTCCTCCTTGTGGAAGCTCATAAATTCTGCCGACTTATCAGACGTAGGTATCAGCACATCGAAATGATGTTCCTTCAGAAATGCCAACATGTATTCTGCATATTCCGGTTTATGGCTGCCAATGCCAAGGAAACGTTCGTTCGCAAATTTCGTATGGTAGCCATACTCTGTCTTGTCATCGCACATTACAGCTACCCAATACCCCGTCTTCTGTAGGCATTCGGCCATGGCCATGGCATGAGCAGCACCACCATCCAAAATCAATACTTTCTTCATTCTTTGTTTTTTCTTAATATCCTATCACTATTCTCTGTCATTTATGTTATTTCTCTACCATTATTGCTTCGCCATGTCCTCCAGCAAGACCCATTGTCGTGAATACTACACGTCTGCAGCTGTCCGTTCCCAGCGGGAAGCGCATTACTCCATACTGGACGATGAGCGGAATCCAGTCCTTCTTACACTCCCAGACGGTTTCCAATTTACCATCAGTTCTCAGCATTTTCATGCGTGCGATGTTGTCTTTTTCATTTTCTCCTCCTTCAACGCCTGTTGAGTAGAAAGCACGCCCGTCTGCAAACGAAGCCATGCCATGGCAAGGCCCTTCCATGTCCTCCAAAACCTCCAGGCGTTCAGTTTTGCGGTCCATGCGTACGAAATGAACGGTGTCAGGACAACTTCCGGCATCTGTTCCCCAGGTAAGGGCATTTTCGGTCATACAGACTCCAATTGCTCTCCAATCCTGGCTGCCCTGACCGACCATACGCCAGGTATCACCATTGTCTTTGCTCTGATACAAACGGTTCTCGCATCCACCCTCGCCATAATCGCCTGTCCCCATCCATAGACATTTTGCATAGGTATCCCACTTTATGAAATGAAGATGACGAATGTCGCCTGGAATAAACTCTTTTACAATCTGCCAGGTCATACCGTGGTCTTTTGAACGCCAAAGACGGATTGCGTGGTCTCGTTTTGGATTGAGCAGGTACTCTGTGAAAAAAACCGTGCCGTCAGGTGTTACGCATGCTCCTTGATGGCCAGGTTTGTTACCTTGGAAGTCTGTCCATATATTCACGACTTTGCCTGAAGGGGAGAAGACGAGCACCTTTCTCTTTGCGGCGATCAGTATGTTGCCGTTTTTCAGAGGAAGTAGGATGCGGATATCATTGCGCGTGCCTTGGGTCAGAATACGGCCGCAAGTCATCAAACGTTCCTTTAGTCCTCCGGGCACGGTGAATACTCGACTCTTGCGCTGGCCATTGTAATCCACTGCAAAGAAATGCCTGCCCTTGGCTACCCATATTTTATTTGGCTCCTGATACAATGCTCGGCCATTCATCAGTTTCTTGAACTGTATCATGATTTTAGTTCTTGATGACACTTTGTAATTCTCGTTCGAGACCATTCATGTAATGCTCCAAAGTGAAATGTTTTTTGAAATATTCACGTGCATTTGTGCCGCATTGGTCAAAGTCTCGTGGATTTTCAATGTAGGCCTGCATCAGCTTGGCTAATCCTTCATAGTCTCCGGCCGGCACACAACTGCCACAGTGCGCCTCTCTGATGATCTCTTTAGCTCCACCGTTGATGGCTCCAAGGATTGTTTTGCCTGTGGTCATATACATTTGCATTTTGCCCGGGATGGTGTCGCCAACCTCGTTGTTGCCACGGAGGGTGATAAGTAACACGTCTGCCATTTTGTAGAATTTAGGCATCTCATCACGCTTCTGATTACCGTAGAAGACCACATTCTCTTCTAATCCTTCTGTTCGTACAATTTGCTCTAATTCCTCTCGCATCCGACCATCGCCTACCATATGGATCTTATAGTCTTTGCGTTTGCCAAGAATCTTTGCTGCCTTGATGATTACATCGGCTCGTTGCCCTTTGCCTATGTTTCCGGCAAACATGAAATCTGCCACTTCGTTATTATCAGCCGTCATGTCCATATCCAGCATAGCCATATCAGCATGTTGTGGCAGATATGCCATTCGTTCCATCGGTACACCGTTCACTTTGTGTAAATAGTCGATAAACGGGCGAGATGTGACCAATATCCGATCAGCGGCTTGATACAATTTTCGGCTTATCTTGTTTATTGGCCACATCAGTGGGTTCTTTTTGCTCTTGAGCATTCCTTCAGCAGATACTGGCCACAGGTCCAATGTATAGAATATCACTGGCGTACCCGCCAATTTTTTGTATTCCAGAGTTGCAAACATCGAGGTGATAGGACTCAACTGGTAGCCGAGAATGATATCGTATTTCTCTCCATCAGCTATCATCTCTTTCACTTTTTTCTTACTGGACAATGCGAAAGAAATATAATTTCTGATTAGTTTCAGAGATCCGTTACCTCTTGGCGTCTGATCCACATGTACCACTCGTACTCCCGTCAGCTTTTGGTATTCTTTCTCTTTATTTACTCTGCTTTCTTCATTCTCATAGCCAGTGAATACTACTCCTTTGGGGTAATTCGGTACGCCACAAAGTACAGTAACCTCGTGCCCTCGCTTCACTAATTCCGG
>OGLX01001690.1_pt1 | contig 10448 bp, 9 predicted proteins | sample 1572821 | NCBI WGS metagenome assembly OGLX01 (sample SAMEA2581908, study PRJEB24529) | metagenome | biome: Human gut stool | place: China | collected 2011 | reverse complement strand
TATTTTAAACGGCGGTGAGAAATATGCATGAAAATGAATATGCCTACGCCGTAGCGCGAGTCAGAGCCAACGAAGTGAATCTGCTCTCTCCCGCCGAAACGGAACAGCTTATAACGGCCGAGAGCTATGATGCGGCTCTGCGTCTGCTCGGCGACAAGGGCTGGCATACCGACGGCGTCGGCCACGACTACGCGCCGATGCTCGAGGAGCATATGAGCGAGGCATGGCAGCTGCTCGAGGAGAGCGCGCCGGATGCGTCGCTGCTCGATGCGCTTGTTATCAACAACGATTTCTTCAATCTCAAGGCGGCGCTAAAGGCGAAGTTTTCAGACCTCGACCCTGCCGACTACGTTGTAAGACCGAGCGTATGGAACCCCGAGGAGATAATCGGCTGTGTCGTGCAAAACGAGCTCGATTCCCTGCCCGAGTGCATGAGAGAATGTGCAAAGGCGGCGTATGACGCGATAGTCAAGCTCGAGAGCGGCAGACTTGCGGATACCGTGATAGACACGGCGGCGCTGAAAACGAGAAAGCAGTTCGCCGAAAAGAGCGGGAGCGGGCTTCTGATGAAGGAGGTCGAGCTCTCATCTGCGGCCGCAAACATAAAGACTGCTCTGCGCTGCGCCTCAACGGGGAGAACGGCGGATTATATCAAAAACGCGCTCTGCCCGTGCGAGAGCTTCAGCTCGGATGAGCTGATTCAGGCGGCGTTTGAGGGCGTTGACGCGGTTGCCGAGCTGCTCGCAAATACCGAATTCGGTTCCCTTGCGGACAGCCTCAAGGAGGGTCTTACCGCTTTCGAAAAGAAATGCGACGAGCTTTCGGCGCAGCAGATGACCGAAGCGAAATATACCGCCTTCGGCCCCGACCCGCTCGCGGCCTATTACAGCGCCGTAGAGACGGAGACTAAAAATGTCAGAGTTATATTATCTGCGAAGCTCAACGGCTTTTCCGCAGATACAATAAGAGTGAGAGTGAGGGAAGTCTATGCATAAGATAGCCGTTATGGGAGACAGAGACAGTATCTTCGGCTTTGCCTCTCTCGGAATGCACATCTTCCCCGTCGACGAACCGTCCGAGGCGGCGCCGATGCTCCACAAAATGGCGGAGAGCGGGTATGCGGTGATATTTATCACGGAGGCTTTGGCCTCCGGGCTCGAAAACGAGCTTGAGCGCTACCGCACAAGACCTCTGCCCGCGATAGTGCCCATTCCCGGAGTCAAGGGGAACACGGGCATGGGTATGAAGAATGTCAGTAGCTCCGTACAAAAGGCGGTCGGCTCGGACATTCTGGACAAATAATGACGCTCGACTGAAAGGCGTGATAACTGATATGACTACTGGAAAGATTTCAAAAATAGCCGGCCCGCTCGTTGTTGCGACAGGTATGCGCGAGGCGAATATGTTCGACGTTGTGCGCGTCAGCGACAGCAAGCTTATCGGCGAAATAATAGAGATGCACGGCGACAGAGCCTCGATTCAGGTCTATGAAGAGACCTCGGGACTCGGCACGGGCGAACCCGTCGAGTCAACGGGCGAGCCGCTTAGCGTCGAGCTCGGCCCCGGACTTATCGAGGGCATTTTCGACGGCATTCAGCGCCCGCTCGAAAAGATACGCGAGCTCGTCGGCAACAGCCTTGTCAGAGGTATAGAGGTGCCCGCTCTCGACAGAGATAAAAAGTGGCATTTCGTGCCCAAGGTAAAGCCCGGCGACAAGGTCGTCGGCGGAGACATTCTCGGCACCGTGCAGGAGACCGAGATAGTCGAACACAGGATAATGGTGAAGCCCGGCGTTGTCGGCACGGTAAAGGCGATAGCCGAGGGCGATTACACAGTCACAGAGCAGATAGGCTCGATAGAGACCGCAAACGGCGATGAGCTGCCCGTAACGCTCATGCAGAAGTGGCCCGTGCGCCGCGGCAGACCGTTTGAAAAGAAGCTCGCGCCGAACGTTCCGCTCGTCACCGGTCAGCGCGTCGTCGATACGCTCTTCCCGATAGCCAAGGGCGGCGTCGCGGCGATTCCCGGCCCGTTCGGAAGCGGAAAGACCGTCACTCAGCATCAGCTTGCAAAATGGGCTGAGGCGGATATAGTCGTCTACATCGGCTGCGGCGAGCGCGGCAACGAGATGACCGACGTCTTAAACGAGTTCCCCGAGCTTATCGATCCGCATACGGGCAAGTCGCTCATGGAGCGCACCGTGCTTATCGCAAACACCTCGGATATGCCCGTCGCCGCGCGTGAAGCGTCGATATATACGGGAATCACGATAGCGGAATATTTCAGAGACATGGGCTATTCCGTCGCCCTCATGGCGGACTCGACCTCCCGTTGGGCAGAGGCTCTGCGCGAGATGTCCGGCAGACTTGAGGAAATGCCCGGCGAGGAGGGCTATCCCGCATATTTGGGCAGCCGACTTGCTCAGTTCTACGAGCGCGCGGGACGCGTTGTGTCCCTCGGCTCCGACGGACGCGAGGGCGCGCTCTCGGTCATAGGCGCGGTTTCGCCTCCCGGCGGTGATATTTCGGAGCCCGTCTCTCAGGCGACCTTGAGAATAGTCAAGGTTTTCTGGGGACTCGATTCCGCTCTCGCATATAAGCGACACTTCCCGGCGATAAACTGGCTGACGAGCTACTCGCTCTACGCCGACTCGCTCGGAAGCTGGTTCAATGATAATGTCTCCGAGGAGTGGACTTCGCTTCGCGCAAGGCTTATGGCTCTGCTCTCAGACGAAGCCTCGCTCGATGAGATAGTCAAGCTCGTCGGTATGGATGCTCTTTCCCCGACCGACAGACTCAAGATGGAGACAGCCCGCTCGATACGCGAGGACTTCCTGCATCAGCTCGCTTTCCACGAGGTTGACACATATTCGTCTCTTCGCAAGCAGTACCTTATGATGAAGCTTGTCCTGCGCTTCTATGACGGCTCTCTCGACGCTCTCAAAAAGGGCGCGAATATAGAGAAGCTTGTCTCGATACCCTCGAGAGAGAGCATCGGACGCTTCAAATATGTCCATGAAAATGACATTGAGGACACATATAAAACAGTCTGTGCGGCGATAGATTCCGAGATAAAAGCCGCCGTTGACGCAAGGGAGGATTACTGATGCCTAAAGAATACAGAACTATTCAGGAGGTTTCGGGACCTCTTATGCTCGTGCGTGAGGTCGAGGGAGTTAAGTATAACGAGCTCGGCGAAATAGAGCTTGCAAACGGCGAGACCCGCCGCTGCCGCGTGCTTGAAATAGACGGCACGAACGCACTTGTTCAGCTGTTTGAAAATTCCGCCGGAATCAACCTCGCCAACAGCAAGGTGCGCTTTTCCGGCAGGCAGATGGAGCTCGGCGTTTCGCCCGATATGCTCGGCCGCGTCTTTGACGGACTCGGCAGACCCATAGACGGCGGCCCCGAGATAATCCCCGAGAAGAGAATGGATGTCAACGGCCTGCCGATGAATCCGGCCGCCAGAAGCTATCCGCAGGAGTTCATACAGACCGGTATCTCCGCCATTGACGGACTTAATACCCTCGTCAGAGGTCAGAAGCTGCCGATATTCTCGGCCTCCGGTCTGCCCCATGCAAACCTCGCGGCTCAGATAGCGCGTCAGGCAAAGGTGCTCGGCGATAACGAACAGTTCGCCGTTGTCTTTGCGGCTATGGGTATAACCTTCGAGGAGTCGAACTACTTCGTCGAGAGCTTCAGAAGCACCGGCGCGCTCGACAGAACCGTTATGTTCTCGAACCTCGCAAACGACCCCGCCATCGAGCGTATCGCAACGCCCAAGATGGCTTTGACCGCCGCGGAATATCTCGCGTTTGACCGCGGAATGCACGTCCTTGTTATATTGACCGATATCACGAACTACGCGGACGCTCTGCGTGAAGTCTCGGCGGCGCGAAAGGAAGTCCCCGGCCGCCGCGGATATCCCGGCTATATGTACACCGACCTCGCGTCTATATATGAGCGCGCAGGCAGGCAGAAGGGCAAGCCCGGCAGCATAACGATGATTCCCATTCTCACCATGCCCGAGGATGATAAGACCCATCCCATTCCCGACCTCACAGGCTACATCACCGAGGGTCAGATAATCCTCAGCCGTGAGCTTTACAGAAAGAGCATCAATCCGCCTATCGACGTTCTGCCGTCCCTGTCCCGACTTAAAGATAAGGGTATCGGCGAGGGCAAGACGAGAGCCGACCACTCGAACACGATGAACCAGCTGTTCTCCGCGTATGCGCGCGGTAAGGACGCAAAGGAACTCATGGTTGTTCTGGGCGAGGACGCGCTGACGGATATGGATAAGCTCTACGCAAAGTTTGCGGACGAATTCGAGAAAGAATATGTCTCGCAGGGCTTTGACACTGACCGCAGCATCGAGGACACGCTCAACATCGGCTGGAAGCTCCTCTCGATACTTCCGCGCAGCGAGCTCAAGCGTGTCAGTGACGAGTTCCTCGATAAGTATTACGGCAAGTTCTGAATCCATATGGGAAGAAGTGATAGACTATGGCGGTAATGAATGTGAACCCCACGCGAATGGAGCTTACAAACCTCAAGCGCAAACTTTCCACGGCGCGCAGGGGACATAAGCTGCTCAAAGACAAGCGCGATGAGCTCATGCGCCGCTTCCTCGATCTCGTAAAAGAGAATAAGGCTCTTCGCATCCGTGTGGAAGAGGGGATAAAGCAGGCGAACGTCAACATGGAGATAGCCAGAAGCGCCATGAACGACAAGAGCCTGAGCGTCGCCATGATGCTCCCCACGCAGGAGATGAGCCTCGAGAGCTCGGAGAAAAACGTGATGAGCGTTATGATTCCGGTTTTCGATGTTCAGTACAAGACTGCCGACAGGAACGACATCTATTCCTACGGAACGGCGTTCACCTCGGCGGAGCTTGACAATGCGGTCAGCGCACTTTCGGAGATAATGCCCGATATGCTGAGACTTGCGGAGATCGAGAAGTCGTGCCAGCTGCTCGCGGGCGAGATAGAAAAAACGCGCCGCAGGGTCAATGCCCTTGAGCACGTTATGATCCCTCAGTATGAGGAGACGATAAAGTATATCTCGATGAAGCTCGACGAGAACGAGCGCAGCACAACAACGCGCTTGATGAAGGTCAAGGATATGATGCTCGAGCAGGCGCACCACTACGACGACCCGTTCGGAATGGAAGTGTAGGAGCATAAATCTGTTGACAAACATCGGATAATGCAATATAATATTAACCGCCGATAAGACTTTCGGCGGTTGATTATATGCGGGCGTGGCGAAATCGGCAGACGCAAGGGACTTAAAATCCCTCGGTGGTGACACCGTACCGGTTCAAGTCCGGTCGCCCGCACCAAACCAATATAATCCGAACCAAATCTTCTTAATCGGAGATGGGTTCGGATTATTTGTTTTCTTCGAGAAGTTCGAGGATACGCATTTCAGAAACGGCGTAGTAAAGCGTCCCGAATCCAAGCCAAGAGGGCCAAGAAAACCAAAGATATAGAGGCATATCAGAATGCCGTCACGGAGTACAAGCCCTACGAAAACTGAACAAACGCGCAAAGGGGATGGCGGTCTGCCATCCCCTTTGCCATGCTGTTTTAGGAGTATATATCCCTTGGATTTGTCTTATATCTATCGTCAAGCGACGTTCTCGCCGTTGCTGTCTTTGTCCGTTTTTGCCCGTCCCGTGCCGCCTTCCATTCGGCAAATTCCCGCTGCCCTTCCTCACTTTCGTAAAAGGCGAGGATATCCGGCAGCAGAATTCGGGCGATGTTCTCGATCTCATGCTGCGGGATGCCGCTGTTGTTGGTGAGCTTTTTCCGCCTGCTCAAGTTGCACCTCCGAAAAAGTATTTTGCCGCAGCTTTCTCCCGTGCGGCGGAGGAATGGCGTCTTGAGCGTCTTTTGCCGTCTGTGCCTCTTTTCCCTTCGCATCCTTCCTTTCCTATCTGAAAATAAAAATGCAGCCGCATGTCAAGCCTTTCAGCCCGTCTGCGTCTGCATGATGTCTTGTATCTGAAATTGTGCTTTTATTATAGCAGCGACGGGGCTGCACGTCAATACCACGGGACGGAGCGGCTGACAGCGTAATTTCGGCAGTGGCTACCGAAATTGTTCTGTGGCTTGCAGATTGGCAAAGGCAGTAGCGCAGCAGCCGCCAGCCGTCAATGGTCAAGATGAACGCTTCGCGCCATTGACTGCCGCCGCCCGCCGCGCTTTTTGGCAGACAAGGCGGGCAGACACAGATTGTGCCTGCCCGCCCCCAAAATATAATAAATCCCTCGGCGTGAGCTATGGTCTTTGCAATATCTTGTTGACCGATGCAAAAAAGTATGTTAGTATGTATACAAGCATACCTATTGGGAGGCAAAAAGAATGGTTGAAAACGAGCAGAGCTTTGGAGAGTATCTTCGCCAGCTGATAAAAGACTCCGGGATAACGCAGCATAAATTCTACACAGAACTGGGTATCCGGAAGCCATACTTTTATGATATTCTCGCCGGGAGAACTAACCCACCACCATATCCGCTTCAGTTAAAGGCAATGGAAATACTGCAAGCAAGCAATGAAACCAGAGAGAGATTTTTTGACTTGGCGGCAAAAGGCAGAAATGAGTTGCCGGCAGATATAGCAAGGTACATTGATGAAAATCCGGATGCGCTCAAAAGCATTCGGGAAAAAATGAAATTGGCATCATGCCAATAAGCAAAGGAGAAGTAACGATGCCAAGTGAACAGAAGATAATCGTAATCCCGGACGGAAAAATATGTGACTATATTGACGGCAAATTCCGTAACGATACCCCGGAAGAGTATGTTCGGCAAACTATCGAGAAACGACTCGTGAACGAGCATAAGTATCTGCCGGAGCAAATTAGAATCGAATATACCTTGCAGGTTGGTTCAAACAAACCTCGCGCAGACATTGTAATCTGGGAAAAAGGTGCAGACCAAACGCAGGGTACAATCAAGTTGATAATCGAATGCAAAAAAGAGACGGTTGACGCTCGTAATGCCAAGGATGGCATTGCGCAGCTAAAATCATATATGTCTGTTTGCCCAAACTGTGAGTGGGGCATGTGGACCAACAGTGTCCAAAAGTATGTTTTCCGCAAAGCTGTTGATGCCGCCGGAAATATTACATTCATGGAGTACAACGATATTCCCTCCGCAGACGGTAATTTGGATGAGGTCAACCGTCCCAGCAGAACGAGCTTAAAAAACGCTTATGACGACAATCTTTTATTCGTTTTCAAGACTTGCCATAATCACATTTATGTGAATGATGGCATGCAAAAGCAACCTGCGTTCTTTGAACTGCTCAAGGTTATTTTCTGCAAAATTGAGGATGAGCGTAATATTCCGAATCCGCTTGAGTTTTATACGACATCAGAGGAGCGTTCTAACCCCGACGGACAGTTGACCGTTCAAAAGAGAATCGGAAAAATCTTTCAGCGAGTTAAGAAACGTCATGGAAAAATTTTCGATGCCAATGACGAAATTAAACTCAGCCCGAGGAGCCTCGCATATATCGTCAGCGAGTTGCAGCGATACAGCCTGCTCAATACCAAAATTGACATCAAGGGCAAAGCCTACGAGGAAATCGTAGGGGCTAATCTCCGCGGTGATCGCGGTGAGTTTTTCACGCCTCGTAATGTTATGAAAATGGTGGTTGAGATGGTAAATCCACAAGTTGACGAGCATGTATTGGACAGTTCCTGCGGTACGGGCGGTTTCCTCGTCATGGCAATGACACATGTAATTGACCAGCTTGAGCAGCAATTTTCAACTTCTCTCGGCATCAAGCGAGAAAACTGGGATTCGGATACTCTCCGGGCTTTTCAGGACAGGATCTCCGAGATGGCATCCTCTAACTATTTCGGCTTTGACATCAATCCCGACCTGGTAAAGGCCACAAAGATGAATATGGTCATGAATAACGATGGCAGTGGAAACATTCTGCAAACAAATTCCCTGCTTCCTCCGCATGAGTGGTCTGATGACTTCCGCTCACGCCTTGCCGAAGCCCTTGGTATAAATAAAAATACGCTCCGTAACCATAGTTCGATTGGCTACTTCAATGTAATCGTCACCAACCCACCCTTTGGGAGCAAAATACCGATCAAGGACAAGAACATCCTTGAGCAATTTGAGCTTGCGCATATTTGGGATTGCGACAAAGAAACGGGCGTTTGGAAGAAAACCTCGCGCCTGCAATCCTCCGTGCCGCCGGAAATTTTGTTCATTGAGCGCTGCACTCAATTTCTCGCACCGGGCGGGCGTATGGGTATCGTGCTGCCAGATTCGATTCTTGGTTCTCCCGGCTTGGGCTATATCCGCGAATGGATGATACAAAATCACAGAATCGTTGCCAGCATCGACTTGAATGCTGATACATTCCAGCCTCGCAACGGGACGCAGACCTCCGTTCTGATCCTGCAAAAGAAAACGCAGGAGCAGAGAGATGCGGAAGAAAAGAGCGGCAAAATGGCTGACTACAACATCTTTATGGCGATGGTCGAAAAGGTCGGGCATGACAAGCGAGGCAATCCCCTGTTCAAGCGTGACAAGGAGGGCAACGAAATCCTTGTGCCGGATACAAACAGTGTGCTTGTGCTTGGAGAAACGGGAGACGGGCAACGCACTGTGTCACATGAGCAAAAGGTAAAAGTTGAGGATGATCAGACTCCCGATGTCCCGGCGATATTCGCTGAGTGGAAAAAGCAGGAGGGATTGGGATGGTAACTTCAAATCTCGCTTTCAAAGAGAAAAACAGCATTAAGCCGGAAGTCGTTGTCAACGAGAGCCCGGTCAAGTGGTGTGCTGTTGCGCTTTCGGACGTTGTTGCCCGCGGGAAAAGACTTGAAGCGAGTGTATTTGATGTTGAGGCAAAGCAGGCATATATGCTTCTTACGCACGGAAAGTATCCTGCGGTAAATCTCATCAGCAAAAATGGCCCAGTTGAAAAAGCGTACTACGGGGGCAGACTCAAAAGGCATTATGTCGATGAAACGGAACCGGGTGCTGTTGGTTTTTTGGGAAGTTCAGAGATGCTGGATTGTAAGCCTGAACCTGTTAAGTTTATGCTCAACGATGTTAAAACTGCTGATGTTCGTGTCAAACAAGGGGTGGTTTTGATCTCTCGTTCTGGAACGATCGGAAATGTCACTTATGTTGGAAATACTCTATCGAAGTTTTTTGTCAGTGAGCACGCGATTCGTATTGAGTGTAAAGACTTTCCGGGGTATGTATATGCATTCTTAAAAACAAAAATTGGCAAGCTAATTGTTTGCTCAACTCAATATGGTGCCGTGATACAGGAAATTGAGCCGGAGCATCTTGCCACAGTTCCTATTCCCGATGCGCCGACGATGCTCAAAAAGAAAATCCATGATCTGATTGTGCGTTCTTACGAGCTGCGTGATGAATCCAACGACCTGATTGACCAAGCCACCGCATTGTTAATCGGCGAGCTGAAGCTGCCTGATATCGACGCTTTTGATGTTGGCCTCTACAAAAAAGCCGCCCAGGTGGACACCTTCAGCGTAAGGCTGAGTGAGATGTCCGGACGACTTGACGCCTCCTACCATGTGCCGATTGTTAACGCCATCGTTGAACATCTGAGGCAGCATGCTGAGGAAGTGACAACGGTCGGCGATTCCCGCATCAGCCGGGAAGTTATCCTGCCGGGCCGCTTCAAGCGCGTATATGTTGACGAGGGGTATGGACGGGTATTCATTGGTGGAAAGCAACTATACGAACTCGACCCTACAAATAAAAAGTATCTCTCAAATGTTCACCATGGCGACAGGATTTCAAGGCAGCTTGAATTGCATGAGAACATGACTCTCATTACTTGCTCCGGCACCATTGGTAAGGTCGCTCTCGTCGGTAAGCACTGGGAGAATTGGACAGCAAATCAGCATATCATCCGTATCCTTCCTGCAAGTGAGGATATCGCTGGCTATCTTAATATCTTTCTTGCATCGGATTACGGGAAAGTGCTTATTACCCGGTTTACATACGGTTCGGTTGTTGACGAAATTGACGACAATCATGTTCGTCAGATAGCGATTCCTTTGCTCAAAAACCACACGGTTCAGAAAAAGATAAATGATCTTGCACTGGAGGCAAATGAGAAGCGATATCAAGCCTATCTTCTGGAGCAGGAAGCATTGCAAATCATGGACAGGGATGTTATCTATGCAAAGAAGTGACTGCGGTTGCTAAGCTGATTTTAACTCCATTTAGCGTTGCAAAAGGCAGTCCAACGGTTTCTATAAGGAACACCGCCGGATTGCCTTTCTCTGCTCCCGCGAACGAAATCTAACATGGTGAACTAATGTGGCAAGCAGGGCAAAGCGGTACCCACTTTGCTGCTTGCCAACCTGCGAACCCTATCGGCTTCACACTTGGCAAGCAAGGTGGCTTGGAGCCACTTTTCGCTTGTTGGGGAG
>OGLX01001689.1_pt1 | contig 10450 bp, 9 predicted proteins | sample 1572821 | NCBI WGS metagenome assembly OGLX01 (sample SAMEA2581908, study PRJEB24529) | metagenome | biome: Human gut stool | place: China | collected 2011 | reverse complement strand
CGATCACGATTAAAGCCAACGTCCCCGCCGCTGACGCGCAGGGCATCAAGGAGCGCATCGCCATGGACATTGAGCGATACGGCGACGTGAAGGTCGTGAGCATCGTAAGCGACCGGGGGCGAGAAGAACAGCTACGAATGAAATAACGCCTGCGGGCGAAAAAGAAAGGAATTTTGCTATGAAAAAGTACATCGGAACGAAACTTATCGAGGCAGCACCGGCTATCCGCAAGGGTGGCAAAGTTTACGAGAAGACCCAGCCCATCCCGAGAAGCATGGATCCTGAGGAAGACGGCTACAAAGTCCGCTATCCTGACGGATACGAATCTTTCAGCCCGAAGCAGGTTTTTGAAGAGGCGTATCGACCGACTGACGGGCTGAGCTTTGGACTTGCTATCGAGGCGGCGAAGAAAGGAATGAAGATCGCACGCCGCGGCTGGAACGGTAAGAACCAGTACGTCGAGCTTGCGGAGCGTATCAGCTACGAGAACGCCGCGCACGAGGTAATTAATGCCAAGCACGAGGCCATCGGAAACAAAGCGCTTGCCTTTGTCGGCACGTCCGGCGTACAGCTCGGATGGTTGGCCTCGCAGGCCGACATGCTGGCTGATGACTGGATGATCGTCGGGGAAGCGGTGGCCGAATGAGCATCAACATCAAGAAGTACACCAAAGAACAGATGGCGAAGATGGTGGAGGACGCGCAGGCGGAAGTGCAGAAGTTAAGGCGGGTAAACGCCGCACTGACTGTGCAGATCAGCCAAATGAACGGTGAGGCCATCACCCGCGAGAATGTGATCGCAAAGCTGAAAGCAGCCGCGGACGGCCTGCGAAACAAGCTTGCTGACACTGAGGCGGCGCTTGGGCGGGCGAATGCAGAGTTGACCCATTCTGTCGCTGACAAGAACACGCTGCGGGATTATATAACTAAAATGGTGGATAGAGCCGCTTTTGAGTGTAGGCGCGCTGACTATGCAGAATCCCACCCGTGGTGGGCCCTGTGGGTGTGGATCAAAAGAAAGCTCAAAATGGCATAAGGAGAGGCAGGGCTTTCGCCCTGCCTCTCCTTATGCCGTGAGGGAGAACCCCTTTCTTTTCTTTTATATTTCTTTTCTTTCAGGAGAGGGTGCTATACGCAGGATGTATCTATGTTGTGTGTATGTAACTATACAGGGAAGAGCGCAGAAAGGAAAGAGAAAGTTTCTGCGCCCGTGGTGAGAAATAAAAGATGGCGTGTTACCGTCGGAAATAGGAAGCTCGGTTCCCCGAGCGGGGATAAGAATGCTGCGCAATAAGGCCGAGGGCAGGGGGCTTGCAGCATAAAAAAGAAAGGCGGTGGCGGCATGGCAAAAGCGGGGTGTCATCCCAAATATGCGACGGTCGAAGAAATGCAGGTCGTCATTGACCAATACTTCGAGGATTGCAAGGGCGAGCCGATTATCGGGGACGATGGGATGCCGATCCTCGACAAATTCGGGCAGCCGTTTATCATTCATCAGCGCCCACCGACGGTGACGGGGCTCGCGCTTGCGCTGGGATTTACGAGCAGACAAGCGCTGCTGAACTATCAGGCAAAGAAAGGATTCGTTGACACGGTTACGCGCGCGAAGGCCCGTATCGAGGCTTACGCAGAGGAACGCCTCTTCGACCGGGACGGTCAGCGGGGCGCGGAATTCAGCCTGAGATACAATTTCCGCTGGGTAAATGACGAGAAGAAGGAAGACGGCGGAGAGAGCGTGTGCGGCGTGGCAGAGCTGCCCGCGGTAATGCCTGTTCCGCAGGACGCGGGAGGTGATGCGAATGGCGAAGCGTAGCGTGGTATGGAAGCCGCAGCCCAAGCAGGCACTCTTTATGAGCCGCTGGGAGGACGAGGCTCTATACGGCGGCGCGGCCGGTTAGGCGGGGGGAAATCCGATGCGTTGGTCATCGAGGCATTGCGGCAGGTGGATATCCCGTATTACAAGGCGATCATCCTGCGAAAAACCTTCCCACAACTTGCCGAGCTCATTGACAAGACGCTGAACTACTACCCGCGTATCTATCCGGGCGCGCGCTACAACGGCAGCAGCCACACGTGGACATTCCCAAGCGGGGCGAAAATACTCTTTGGCTCGATGCAGTACGCAAAGGACAAGATCAAGTATCAGGGACAGGCGTATGACTTTATCGCATTCGACGAGCTGACCCACTTTACATGGGAGGAATATAGCTACCTCTTTTCCCGCAACCGACCGAACGGGCCGGGGACGCGTGTATACATCCGCAGTACGGCGAACCCCGGCGGTGTTGGGCACGGATGGGTCAAGGAACGTTTCATCACAGCAGCGCCGCCGATGAGGACCATCCGCGAGGATGCAGTCGTGCGCTTTCCAGATGGGCACGAAGAACATCGGCAGAAGAGCCGCATCTTTGTGCCGAGCACGGTATTCGACAATAAGATACTGCTCAAGAACGACGACAGCTATTTGACGCGCCTTGCGTCGATGCCGGAGGCAGAGAAGAACGCACTGCTCTACGGCGACTGGGACACGTTCTCCGGGCAGGTGTTTACCGAGTGGCGCAATGACAGCGAACACTACCGAGACCGCATCCATACGCACGTCATCGCGCCGTTTCAGGTGCCGAAGGAGTGGCCGATCTGGTGCGCCATGGACTGGGGCTATTCAAGGCCGTTTGCCATCGGCTGGTTCGCGGTCGACCAAGACAGGCGGCTCTACCACATCCGGGAATATTACGGCTGCACGGGCACGCCGAATGAGGGCGTGAAGATGGAACCGACGGCGGTGGCCCGCGAGATGAAGCGTATCGAGGCCGAAGACCCGAATCTCAAGGGGCGGCACATCTTCCGTGTGGGCGACCCCGCGATCTGGGGCACGCAGGGCACGGAGAGCATCGGTTCGCTCTTTGAGCGTGAGCGCGTCTACTTTGAGAAGGGGGACAACGCCCGTATCGATGGCAAGATGCAGCTGCACAACCGATTCGCGTTCGACGAGAACGGCGTGCCGATGCTGTATATTTTCAACACATGCAAGAATTTCATCCGCACGGTGCCGAACCTTGTCTACGACGAAAAGGATGTCGAGGATGTGAACACCGAGCAGGAAGACCATATTTACGACATGACGCGTTATGTGTGCATGGAGAATCCCATTTCGGCGCGGGAGAATAAAGCGCCGAAGCTGGTCTTGTATGACCCGCTGGACATCAATACGCCGAGCTACGACAGATATGCGTGGTTCCAACACAATTGACAGGAGGGGAAGACATGGCAGGAATGAGAAAATTCCCGCAGACGCAGCAGCAGGCCGACGCGGCTGGCGCTGCTGCGATGTTGGATGCAAAGGCAGAAGCGCCGCTTGTAGGCGCATTCCGCGACAGCGACGCGGCGATGAGCAGCGGCGCAGCCATTGGCAGCAAGGAGATCGGCGACGCCGTAGAAACGCTGCAAAAGTACAAGCAGGGCAAGAGCAACTTCGAGAATCGCATCATCAGCGAGGAGCGCTGGTGGAAGCTGCGGCATTGGGAGGATATTCGACGCGGGACGAAAGATGCGGGGGAATCACCCGAGCCTGCGAGTGCATGGTTGTTTAACTCGATCATGAATAAGCACGCCGACGCGATGGACAACTACCCCGAGCCCGTATGCCTGCCTCGCGAGCAGAGCGACGAGGAAAGCGCGCAGACGCTCTCGTCCGTGCTGCCGGTCATCATGGAATACAACGAATTTGACAGCACATACAGCTTCGAGTGGTGGGAAAAGCTCAAACACGGTGTGGCGATCTACGGCGTGTTCTGGGACAAGGAGAAAGACAATGGGCTCGGCGACATCGCTATCGAGGGCATTGACCCGCTGAACATCTTCTGGGAACCGGGTGTTGAAGACATCCAGAAGAGCCGCAACGTGTTTACGGTGGCGCTCGTCGACCGCGACATCATCGAGGACGAATACCCGCAGTTTGCGGATAAGCTCAGCGGCAGCAGCATTGAAACGGCGAAATATGAGTACGATGACACGGTGGACACGAGCAACAAGGTCGCCGTGATCGACTGGTATTACCGCAAGAAGACCTCAGACGGGCGAACGGCGCTGCACTACGCGAAGTTCATCGACGAGGAGCATATCATCTACGCCAGCGAAAATGACCCCGAATATGCGGAGGGCGGATTTTACGAAGACGGCGAATATCCGTTCGTGTTCGACGTGCTGTTCCCTGAGAAGGGCACGCCCGCGGGCTTTGGCTACACGGCCATCGCAAAGGACCCGCAGCTCTACATCGACAAGCTGTGGGGCAACATCCTCGAAACGTCGATGATGGGCAGCAAGCGCCGGTATTTCGCGAGCGAAAGCCTGAACATCAACGAAGAAGAGTTCCTTGACTGGCGCAAGCCGATCATCCACGTGTCCGGCCAGATCGACGAGAGCAGGCTCCGCGAGGTAACGACGCGCCCGCTCGATTCCATCTACGCGAATATCGTGCAGATGAAGATCGACGAGATGAAAGAAACGAGCTCAAACCGCGACGTGTCTAACGGCGGCACGTCCAGCGGTGCGACGGCTGCGGCGGCTATTTCTGCATTGCAGGAAGCGGGCAACAAGGCGAGCCGCGATATGATTTCGGCGTGCTACCGCGCGCAGACGAAGATCGTGAAGCTGTGCATCGAGCGCATGCGGCAGTTCTACGACGCAGCGCGCACTTTCCGCATCACGAATGAAATGCCTTATGAGTATGCGCAGATCGGCGTGAACGAGCTTGGCGATCAGGTGACGGGCGTGGACAGCCTCGGCAATGACCTGTTCCGCAGACCAGTTTTCGACATTAAGATCAAGGCACAGAAGAAGAACCCATTCTCCCGCGCGGAACAGAACGAGCGGGCGAAAGAGCTGTATTCGCTTGGATTCTTCTCCCCGGACAGGGCGCAGGAAAGCATGATCGCGCTCGACATGATGGACTTTGAAGGGATCGACAAGATCAAGAGCCAGGTCAACGAGGGGGCGACGCTCTACAACGTCGTGCAGCAGCAGAGAGAGCAGTTGCAAAAGGCTCTCGCGGTTATCCAGCAGCTTACGGGACAGGACATGGGTGTTGGAATGGCGGGCAGCACGCAGAGTGGCGGCTCGACACGCAAGAGCGGCAGCAGCGGCGGAATTGAGAGCAAGAACGCCAACGCGCAGAGCGCACAGACACCGTACATGCAGAAGCTTGCCGAACAGTCTAAGCCGAACATGGACACGGGCAGCAGCGCGGCGATGCCGGGGGGTGTAAGTGCATGACGATGGTTCACATCGAGCACGAGATCGGCCGCTACATGATACTGTGCGAGGGCCATTCGGCGGATGAGAAGTGCTGCAATTACATTACTGGCGTGATGTATGCCTTCGGCGGCTATGTGAAGAACATGGAATCCGAGGGAGAGTGCGAGGTCTATGGCTTTGAGATAGACGAGGGGGCGCCGCGCTTCCTCGTCCACTGCGGAGGCGATGAGCGCATCGAAGCGGCATTTCTTGCGGCCTGCATCGGGCTCAAGCAGCTTGAGGCTACGAGGCCGGACGCGATCTGCGAGTGCATCGAAGAAAATTAAAAATTTTTTCTTACCCGTGGTGAGACGGAGGGAGCCACATGTTACGCTTTAAGCGTGCGAGTGGCTTCCTCCTATTCATACGCCCGCGAGGGAGGGACGGCGTTTTTCTTCATCTTTTCGCCGCTCTCCCCTCCCCTGCGGACGATGGGAAGCGCTGCACGGCCTGCACGGAGGGCCAAATATCCGCGATTTGACAAGCAGGAGGGATACCATGAACCTCAAAACCACGCTTCGCGTGATCCTGAGCCTCTTTGACGGCGGCGCTGCCGCTGCGGGAGCCGCTGCCGGTGCATCGGGCGGCGCTGAGGGGGGCGCAAGTGCACAGGGCGATACCACACAGGCAAGCTCTTCTCCCACCCGGAAGGGCAAAGCGGGCGAATACGCCAACGTCGTGTTCGGCAAGCAGGAGACACCTGACGATACGGGGACCTCTTCTGGCGAGCCGAAGGGCGAGGGCGCGAAGATGCAGCAGCACGACGCCGGGGCTGCGGAAAAAGGCGGGGAAGACCTGAAAAAGGAGTTCCTTGACCTCGTAAACGGCAAATACAAGGACGTGTACACTGCGGAGACGCAGCGCATCATCAACCGCAGATTCGGCGAAGAGAAGGCCAAAGACCAGAAGATCGCCGATTCGCAGCCCATTATCGACACACTGATGCGCCATTATGGCGTGTCGGACGGAGATATGAGTAAGCTGCGTGCGGCTTTTGAGGGCGATGCGGCGCTCAACAGCGTGCTCTACAATGCGGAAGCGGAGAGCATGGGAATGAGCGTGGAACAGTACCGCGAGTATGCGCGGATGCAGCAGGAAAACGAAGCGCTCAAACGTCAGGAAGAAGACAGGCAGCGCCAGCAGAAAGCCGACGAGACATATAACGACTGGATTCGTCAGGCGAGTGAGCTGGTCGGAACGGCGGACGCGCCGGGACAGTACCCTGACTTCGACCTCAAGCGCGAAGTTGCGGAGAATCCGCGCTTCATTGCGATGCTGCGCGCTGGCGTTCCTGTAAAAGACGCTTACGAGGTATCCCATTTAGGCGACATTCAGGCTCGCAGCGCGGCAAAAGCTGCGGCAGAGATGGAAAAGCGCGTGATGGACAACGTCCGCGCGAAAGGAATGCGCCCAAACGAGAACGGAACCACTTCCCAGCCGGGGGTCATTGTCAAGAGTGACCCGAGCAAATTCACGAAGGCCGACCGCGCAGAGATCGCAAGGCGCGTGCGGCGCGGCGAGCGCATCGTATTCTGATGCCCGCCTAATTTACCGACTGTAAGAAGGGAGACAAAACTCTATGAAGAAGTTCAAAGATATTTTCATTCTGCCCGTCATTCTGAGCCTGTTTGAGGGCCAGACGAACGTGACGACCGATTCCGGTCTCTCGGGCGAGATGAAGATCTACTACTGCGACACCCTGATCGACAACGCCGAACCCGAGCTGGTGCATGACCGCTTCGCGCAGAAGCGCAACATCCCCAAGGGCAAGGGCAAGGAGATCGAGTTTCGCAAGTATGATCCGCTGCCCAAGGCGCTCACGCCCATCACCGAAGGCGTGACCCCCAAGGGCCGCAAGCTGTCCATGACCACGCTGACCGCACAGGTCGACCAGTACGGCGATTTCGTCGAGATTTCCGATATCCTCGACCTGACCGCCATCGACAACAACCTGCAGGAAGCGACGGTGCTGCTCGGCTCTCAGGCGGGCCGCACGCTCGACACCATCACCCGCGAGGTCATCAACGGCGGCTCCAACGTCCAGTACGGCGAAGGTCAGGTGACGGGACGCCATCTGCTCGTTGGCGGCGAGGCCACGGGCAACCACTATTTCACGGTGCGTGCCGTCCGCAAGGCGGTTCGCTTCCTGAAAACCATGAACGCCCCTCGCTACGAGGGCTCCTACTGGGCAATCATTCACCCTGACTGTTCCTACGACATTCAGGATGACCCTGATTGGAAGCGCCCGCACGAGTACAAGGACACCAGCAACATCTACGACGACGAGATCGGCAAGATCGCGGGCGTCCGCTTCATCGAGACGACCGAAGCGAAGGTGTTCCACGCCGACGACCTGACCGAGGGCGCACGCGACCTGACCGTCAAGAGCGCATCCGGCAAGGTCCTGACCGTAAACGAGGTCATCACCACTGCCGACGCCGCAAAGCTGGCGGGCCGCGAGGTCGTCATCGGTGGTGCGCTCCTTGAGATCGAGAGCGCCTCGGCTGCGGCTGCTGGCAGCGCGACGATCACGCTGAAAGAAGCGCCTGCTACCACCCCGACGGCGTCGACCGCCATCTATCCGGGCGAAGCCGGTGCGAAGGGCCGCAACGTCTACTCCACCCTCATCATGGGCGCGGAGGCTTACGGCACGACCGAGCTGACCGGCGGCGGCCTTGAGCACATCGTCAAGCCGCTCGGCTCTGCCGGTACGGCTGACCCGCTGAACCAGCGTGCAACCGTCGGCTGGAAGGCAACCAAGGTCGCCGAACGTCTGGTTGAGGCGTATATGATTCGCGTGGAAACGACTTCCACGTTCGATGAGACCCCGCTGACCTAACCACCAAGGGGGCGGCTGTGAACGCCGCCCCCGCCACTGAAACGGAGGAAAGACCGATGAGCGAAGCAAAGAACGCCGTTGCGGCTGTGAACGCCGATCGCGCGGGCGAGGAGTACGTCAGCGTCCGCCTGTTCAAGGACAGCGGCAAGTACAAGGATGACCTGCTGGTGTGCGTGAACGGCGAAAGCTGCCTGATCCAGCGCGGTGTGACCGTGCAGGTCAAGAGAAAGTTCCTGTGGGCCATCCAGAACCAGATGAGACAGGATGCCTCGACCGCAAATCTCATCCAGACGATGAGCAGCGACTACGTTGAGAGCGCGAAGGCCCATAACGCGTAAGTGAATACGACCGCGAGACACGAAAAATGAGTTGCGACACGGCGCAGCAAGGGACGAAAAAGTCGCTCTTGCTGCGCCGTTTTCCATAAGAGAGGTGACAATATGGTTATTGAAAATGCCTATGCGCTCGAAGAGATCAAGCTCGGGCGCAGGGGAGAGAATCAGGCTCGCAAGGTCGTCTTTGACGTGCTGGGAAAGTGGCGCGAGGCCTATGGCGATGGCGTGGCGAGCCTGATCGTGCAGCGAAACGGCGATGCGCAGCCGTATCCCGTGACGGTGACGGAAGATGACGGCGCGCTCGTGTGGCTGGTATCGAGCGTTGATACGGCGGTGGCCGGTGAGGGCGCGGCAGAGCTGCGCTATACCGTGGGCGATACCATTGTGAAGAGCCAGATATATAAAACACGCGTGCGCGAAACGCTGGAAGACAGCGGAGAGACGCCGCCCCCGGCCTATCAAAGCTGGGTCGATGAGGTTTTGCAGGCGGCGGCGGATGCGGAGACGGCGGTTTCCAAGATGCCCTACGTCGACGAGACCACGGGCAACTGGTTCAAGTGGGACGCCACGGCAGGCGCTTTTGCCGACACGGGCGTTGCCGCGACCGGACCGCAGGGCGAAGTCGGCCCCAAGGGCGACACCGGCGATCAGGGGCCCAAGGGCGAGACTGGGGCAACTGGCCCCAAGGGCGACACGGGCGCAACCGGCGCGCGAGGCCCCAAGGGAGAGACCGGCGCAACCGGTGCGACGGGGCCGCAGGGCCCCAAAGGTGAGACCGGCCCCCGCGGCCCGCAGGGAGAGCAGGGTATTCAAGGCGAGACCGGCCCCGCTGGCCCACGGGGTGCGAAGGGAGACAAGGGCGATGCCTTTACCTATTCCGACTTTACGGCGGCACAGCTCGCCGCGCTGAAAGGCGACAAGGGCGATACCGGCCCCAAAGGAGAGAAAGGTGGCACCGGCGCGACCGGACCGACCGGCCCCGAAGGCCCGCGCGGCCCACAGGGCGAACAGGGTCCGCAGGGGCAGACCGGCCCGCAAGGCGAGCAGGGCCCCGCTGGCCCCAAGGGGGAGACCGGAAGCGGCTTCAAGGTGCTGGGCTACTACGGCACAAAGGCTGCGCTGGACGCCGCGCAGAAAGCGACCGCAGCGGCAGGAGATGCCTACGGCGTGGGCACGGCAGAGCCCTATGACATCTACATTTTCGACGGCATTACCGGCGAGTTCGTCAACAACGGCCCCTTGCAGGGCGCGAAAGGCGACACGGGGCCCGAGGGCCCGCAGGGTCCGAAAGGCGATCCCGGCGAGATGGGCCCTCAAGGCCCTGCCGGGGCGGATGGTGCCCCGGGCAAGGATGGAGCAAAGGGCGCGGACGGCCTGCCCGGGAAAGACGGCGCAGACGGTGTGCCTGGTAAGGACGGGACAAACGGACGCGACGGCGTGACGTTTACGCCTGCGATGAGCGCGGCAGGCGATCTCTCGTGGACGAACGACGGCGGCAAGGCGAATCCTGAGACCGTGAATCTCAAAGGCCCGAAGGGCGACACGGGCGCGAAAGGCGAACCCGGCGCAAAGGGCGATCCCGGCGAGAAGGGCGCGGACGGCGCTCCCGGCAAAGACGGAGCCAAGGGAGACAAGGGAGACACCGGCGATCAGGGCCCGCAGGGCGTGCAGGGCGTGGCCGGTCCGGCTGGTGCGAAGGGCGCGACCTTTACCCCCGCTATGTCCGCGGCGGGAGACCTGAGCTGGACGAACGACGGCGGGCTCGATAATCCCGCGACGGTCAACCTCAAAGGCCCCAAGGGGGACCGGGGCGAAAAGGGGGAGCAGGGCGAGAAAGGCGCGACCGGTGCGACCGGCCCGCAGGGCCCCGCAGGCCCCGTCAATATCCCATCCACCACCTCTCTTATCAAGGGCAACGGCTCGGGCGGGTTGGTGGCGGCGACGCGCGGAAGCGACTACATTGCATCCGGCAACATTGTCAAGCA
>OGLX01001686.1_pt1 | contig 10463 bp, 5 predicted proteins | sample 1572821 | NCBI WGS metagenome assembly OGLX01 (sample SAMEA2581908, study PRJEB24529) | metagenome | biome: Human gut stool | place: China | collected 2011 | reverse complement strand
TCTGAGCTACTCCTCTCTTACCATCAAGCATAATGTTGTTGATAAGCTTAGTAACCACCTTGTTATTGTAAATAGGATCTGCTAATACATCTCTTTTCTGAGTATGTCCTTTACGTGGCACGGTTCTTCCCTCCTTAACATTGTATTGTCGTTATCATTTCGCACTAATGAACGCCTAACAGCCTCATCAGCCCTCAACTAACGACGTTTCATTAATTCATAGGTACTCACAAATTAAATTGTGTTCGGGCCGTATATCTTAAACCTGCAACCTTCGGATTAATCTAACTCCGGCACTTTTAATTTAATTGTTCGTAAATTATTGTATGCAATAATCTGCAAATATTCTGATTCACCTTGTAAATCAATCACAGACTTATGATGCTTAATTCTTTATGAATTATTTAGCATCCTTAGGTCTCTTAGCACCGTACTTAGAACGTGCCTGTCTTCTCTTTGCTACACCTGCTGTATCAAGTGTACCTCTGATGATATGATATCTTGTACCTGGTAAATCCTTAACTCTACCACCTCTGATAAGAACAACGCTATGTTCCTGAAGATTGTGGCCTTCACCTGGAATATATGAAGTAACTTCGATTCCATTAGAAAGACGTACTCTGGCGATCTTTCTAAGAGCTGAGTTAGGCTTCTTAGGTGTTGCTGTCTTAACAGCTGTACAAACACCTCTCTTCTGTGGTGCAGATACATCTGTAGCCTTCTTCTGAAGTGAGTTATATCCCTTCTGAAGAGCTGGAGCTGTAGACTTCTTAACTGTTGACTTTCTTCCCTGTCTTACTAACTGGTTAAATGTTGGCATTCCTTTTTCACCTCCCGGAATTAGAATAATGAATGGTTGCACTTAGTATAATAACTAAGAAATAAGTGTGAGCCAGCTTTATAAGCTGCCCAATCTATATTTACGTGCATAAAAAAGAGCTTGCTTTTTCGCACGCTTAATTAGTATATATTTTAATTTAAAATTCGTCAAGTATTTTACCAAAAAAAGAAAGCAAAAAATTTTGCTTAAAAATATATTAGTGATTTTAAAAAAGCAGGAGACTCTTCATCTCCTGCTTTCTGTTATATTTATGATGTAAAGCCTTTATCTGAATGATTACTCTTCTGTAACCTCATCTTCAGCTTCCTGTATATCAGCATCATCAGTAAAATCAAGAGTTTCCTCTCCATCCTCTGTGAAGCTTAATATCTCATCTTCTTCAAGTTCATCATAAGCTGCAGCTGTATCAAGCTCTACGTTCTGATATCTCTTCATACCAGTACCAGCTGGAATAAGCTTACCTATGATAACATTTTCCTTAAGACCGATAAGTGGATCAATCTTTCCGTTAATAGCTGCATCTGTAAGAACCTTTGTAGTTTCCTGGAATGAAGCTGCTGACATGAATGATGTTGAAGCAAGTGAAGCCTTTGTTATACCAAGGATAATAGGAGTTCCTGTAGCCTTCATCTTACCCTCTTCCTCAAGCTTTTCATTAACCTCTGTGAATTCAAGAGTATCAACCTGTGAACCAGGTAAGAAATCTGAATCTCCAGCAGAATCAATAACTATCTTCTTAAGCATCTGTCTAACAATAAGCTCGATATGCTTATCATTGATATCAACACCCTGGATACGATAAACCTTCTGAACCTCACGAAGCATGTAATCCTGAACAGCTCTTACACCAAGAATTCTTACGATATCATGTGGATTCTCAGAACCTTCTGTGATTTCCTCACCTGTTGCAACAACCTGTCCTTCCTGAACCTTAACACGTGTATCTCTTGATACAGGGTAAGACTTTGAATTACCTTCGTCATCTGTAATAACGATATCTGTCTTCTTATCTGTCTTAGCAAAGCTTACTGTTCCACCAAACTCAGCAAGAACCGCAAGACTCTTTGGCTTTCTTGCCTCGAAAAGTTCTTCTACTCTAGGAAGACCCTGTGTAATGTTATCACCAGCAACACCACCAGTATGGAATGTTCTCATAGTAAGCTGTGTACCAGGTTCACCGATAGACTGGGCAGCGATGATACCAACTGCTTCACCAATCTGTACTGTCTGACCTGTTGCAAGGTTAGAACCATAACATTTAGCACAAACACCGATATGTGAACGGCATGTAAGGATTGTTCTTATCTTAACCTGGTTTACACCAGTCTTAATAATAGCTTCTGCTCTCTTAGGAGTTACAAGGTGGTTAGCTGCAACAACTATCTCGCCTGTAGCTGGATCCTTGATATCTTCTGCAAGATATCTTCCTGTAATACGCTCCTGTAATGGCTCAAGAATATCTTCTTTTGCATCACTTGAGTTAGTAGCTCTGTCATTGACAAATGAATATACATACATACCAGGTATAACTTTACCAACGCTGCAATCTGTCTCTCTGACAATAAGATCCTGTGAAACATCAACAAGTCGTCTTGTAAGATAACCTGAATCGGCTGTTCTAAGCGCTGTATCTGAAAGACCCTTACGGGCACCATGTGCTGAAATGAAGTACTCCAATACATCCAGACCTTCACGGAAGTTAGACTTGATTGGAAGTTCAATAGTGTGACCTGATGTATCTGCCATAAGACCACGCATACCTGCAAGCTGCTTAATCTGCTGGTTAGAACCACGGGCACCTGAATCGGCCATCATGAAGATGTTATTGTACTTATCAAGACCATCAAGAAGTGCCTTAAGCAATGTCTTATCTGTTTCCTGCCATACTCTGATTACATTCTTATATCTTTCTTCATCAGTTGAACGACCTCTGTTGTAGTTCATGTTGATTCTTTCAACCTTCTGTTCAGCATCAGCAATAAGCTGTTTCTTAACAGGTGGCACTGTCATCTCTGATATAGAAACTGTCATGGCAGCTCTTGTTGAGTACTTATAACCCATTGCCTTTATATCATCAAGAACTTCAGCAGTTGTTGTTGTACCATGAGTATTAATAACGTGCTGTAAGATATCCTTTAACTGTTTCTTACCTACATGGAAGTCAACCTCAAGCTTTAAGAAGTTTTCTTCCTTGCTTCTATCTACATATCCAAGATCCTGAGGAAGAATTTCATTGAATATGAAACGTCCAAGTGTAGACTCAACTATACCTGATACTTCTTCTCCTGATGCATTTGTCTTAGACACTCTAACCTTAATCTTTGAATGAAGAGTAATAATACTATTCTCATAAGCAAGAAGCGCTTCATTAACACTCTTAAATATCTTACCTTCACCCTTAACGCCAGGTCTTTCCTGTGTAAGATAGTAGATACCAAGAACCATATCCTGTGAAGGAACGGCAACCGGACCACCATCTGAAGGCTTAAGTAAGTTGTTAGGTGAAAGAAGCATGAATCTACACTCAGCCTGTGCTTCTACAGACAATGGAAGATGCACGGCCATCTGGTCACCATCGAAATCGGCATTGAATGCTGTACAAACAAGTGGATGAAGCTTAATAGCCTTACCTTCTACAAGGATTGGCTCAAAAGCCTGAATACCAAGTCTGTGAAGTGTAGGAGCACGGTTAAGCATAACTGGATGCTCTTTAATAACATCTTCAAGTACATCCCATACTTCTGGCTCAAGATGTTCTACGCTCTTCTTAGCTTTCTTAATATTATCTGCAAGATTACGTCTTACAAGCTCTCTCATAACAAATGGCTTGAACAACTCAATAGCCATCTCTTTAGGAAGACCGCACTGGTAAATCTTAAGCTCTGGTCCTACTACGATAACTGAACGTCCTGAGTAGTCAACTCGCTTACCAAGAAGGTTCTGTCTGAAACGTCCCTGCTTACCCTTTAATAAATCTGATAAAGACTTAAGGGCTCTGTTACCAGGTCCTGTTACAGGACGGCCATTTCTACGTCCGTTATCGATAAGAGCATCAACAGCTTCCTGAAGCATTCTCTTCTCGTTACGGACAATGATTTCAGGAGCGCCAAGCTCAAGAAGTCTTGCAAGTCTGTTATTTCTGTTAATAATTCTTCTGTAAAGATCATTAAGATCTGATGTTGCAAAACGTCCACCATCAAGCTGAACCATAGGTCTTAAATCTGGTGGAATTACAGGGATTTCTGTAAGAATCATCCACTCAGGCTTAGTTCCTGCATTCTTAAATGCTTCAACAACTTCAATTCTCTTTATAAGTCTGGCAGCCTTCTGAGAAGTAGTATTAGCAAGCTCTTCCTTAAGTCTTACTTCTTCCTCCTCAAGGTTAACCATCTGGAGGAGCTCAAGGATTGCCTCAGCTCCCATACCAACACGGAAAGCCTTGCTTCCGTACTGCTCACAGAGTTCTCTGTATTCAGTCTCTGAAAGAATCTTCTTGAAAGGAATATCTGTTTCACCTGGATCAATTACGATATATGAAGCAAAATATAATACCTTTTCAAGATTCTTAGGACCAATATCAAGAATGAGATCCATACGGCTAGGAATACCCTTGAAGTACCAGATGTGAGATACTGGTGCAGCAAGATGAATATGACCCATACGGTCTCTTCTTACGCTGGCCTTAGTAACCTCAACACCACATTTATCGCAGACAATACCCTTGTCCTTAATCTTCTTATACTTACCGCAGTGGCACTCCCAGTCCTTGCTAGGACCAAATATTCTTTCGCAGAAAAGTCCGTCCTTTTCTGGCTTAAGTGTTCTATAGTTAATTGTTTCAGGTTTGGTAACCTCACCATGAGACCACTCCAAAATATTCTCAGGAGAAGCAAGCTTAATCTGAATCTTATCAAATTTCATTGACTTATTTGATTTAATTTCTTCTGCCATTATAGTGCTCCCTTCTAATTAATATTCATCTGAATTGCCATCGCCGTAATCGTCATCAAAATCATCGGCCATATCAAAATCAGCACCATCATCTGAATCTACAGCATCTTCTGTTCCATCTTCATTAAGAGTAACTGTTGACATACCGCCAGCCTTGTACTCTGCCTCTTCCTCTCTGCTGTTTCTTCTGTATCCATTACCTTCATCAAGAACCTTCTTGAAATCAGTAACTTCATATTCAGAACTCTCAAGAAGTCTGACTTCATTGTTGTCCTGATCAAGAACTCTAACATCAAGTGCGAGTGACTGAAGTTCCTTAAGAAGAACCTTGAATGATTCTGGAACTCCTGGTTCAGGAATATTCTCACCCTTAATAATAGCTTCGTAAGTCTTAACTCTTCCTACAACATCATCAGACTTAACAGTAAGGATTTCCTGAAGAGTATAAGCAGCACCATAAGCCTCAAGTGCCCAAACTTCCATCTCTCCGAATCTCTGTCCACCGAACTGAGCCTTACCACCAAGTGGCTGCTGAGTTACAAGTGAGTAAGGACCAGTTGAACGTGCATGAATCTTATCATCAACAAGATGATGAAGCTTTAAGTAATGCATGAATCCGATAGTTACAGGGCTGTCGAAGTACTCACCTGTTCTACCATCTCTAAGTCTTACTTTACCATCACGGCCGATTGGAACACCCTTCCACTCAGCTCTGTGATCCCTGTGTTCTGAAAGGTAATCAAATACCTCTTTATTAAGAACATCTTTATACTGTGCTGTAAATGTAACCATATCCTCAGGATATTCTTCGCCATTCTTCTCAGCCTCAGCCTTCTGGGCTGCAAGCTCCTCATCATCGAATGGATGGTTAGCATAAGCATTTGCCATATCAAGAGTATCCATAATATCATTCTCATCTGCACCATCGAATACTGGTGTAGAAATGTTAAATCCAAGTACCTTGGCAGCAAGACTTAAATGAATCTCAAGGACCTGTCCAATGTTCATTCGTGAAGGAACGCCCAGTGGGTTAAGTACGATATCAAGAGGACGGCCATTAGGAAGGAATGGCATATCTTCAACAGGAAGTACTCTTGAAACGACACCCTTGTTACCATGACGACCAGCCATCTTATCACCAACGCCGATCTTTCTCTTCTGTGCAATATATATACGAACGGACTTGTTAACTCCTGGTGAGAGTTCATCTCCGTTCTCTCTTGTAAATGTCTTAACAGCAACGACGATACCATAAGCACCATGAGGTACCTTAAGTGAAGTATCTCTTACTTCTCTTGCCTTCTCACCAAAGATAGCTCTAAGAAGTCTCTCTTCAGCAGTAAGCTCTGTCTCACCCTTAGGAGTAACCTTTCCAACAAGAATATCTCCGGCTCTTACCTCAGCACCAACGCGGATAATACCGTTCTCATCAAGATCCTTGACAGCGTCTGAACCTGTTGAAGGAAGATCTCTTGTAATCTCTTCAGGTCCTAACTTAGTATCTCTTGCTTCTGTCTCATATTCTTCAATATGAATAGATGTATACACATCATCTCTTACGAGACGCTCACTAAGAAGTACAGCATCCTCGTAGTTATAACCTTCCCAAGTCATGAAACCGATAAGAGGGTTCTTACCGAGAGCAATCTCACCATTAGATGTAGATGGACCATCAGCAATAACATCTCCTGCCTTAACCTCATCACCCTTGAAAACAATAGGTCTCTGGTTATAGCAGTTACTCTGGTTACTTCTTGAGAACTTAGTAAGCTTGTATTCGCGCGCCTTGCCATCCTTTTCTCTGATAACAATCTTGTTAGATTCAGAAGAAAGAACAACACCATCAGCCTCTGCAACTACACATACGCCTGAGTCAACAGCAGTCTTATTCTCAATACCAGTTCCGATAACAGGAGCTTCTGTCATAAGAAGAGGTACGGCCTGACGCTGCATGTTAGAACCCATGAGGGCACGTGTACAGTCATCATTCTGAAGGAATGGAATCATTGATGTAGCAACTGAGAATACCATCTTAGGAGATACATCCATAAGATCAATCTGGCTCTTATCGAACTGAGAAGTTTCTTCTCTGTAACGTCCAGATACAGTATTTCTTACGAAATAACCATTCTCATCAATCTCAGCATTAGCCTGTGCTACATGGAAATCATCTTCCTCATCAGCTGTGAAGTAACGAACTTCATCAGTAACTCTTGGATTCTTAGGATCAGACTTATCTACAATACGATAAGGAGCTTCAACAAATCCATATTCATTAATTCTTGCATAAGATGCAAGAGAGTTAATAAGACCAATGTTAGGTCCTTCAGGAGTCTCGATAGGACACATTCTACCATAATGGGTATAGTGTACATCTCGAACCTCGAAACCTGCACGATCTCTTGAAAGACCACCAGGACCAAGGGCTGAAAGACGTCTCTTATGAGTAATCTCACTAAGAGGGTTATTCTGATCCATGAACTGTGACAACTGCGAACTTCCGAAGAATTCCTTAATAGCAGCTGTTACAGGCTTAATATTAATAAGTGACTGTGGAGATATTCCGCTAAGATCCTGTGTAGACATTCTCTCACGGACAACTCTTTCCATTCTTGAGATACCAATTCTGAACTGGTTCTGAAGAAGCTCTCCTACAGCTCTGATACGTCTGTTTCCAAGGTGATCGATATCATCCTTAGTACCAACACCATATTCAAGGTGCATATTATAATTAATAGAAGCAAGAATATCTTCTACTGTAATATGCTTAGGAATAAGGTCAGCAATGTTCTTAGTAATAGCTTCCTTAATATCCTCTAAAGATTCATTCTCAGCAAGAATCTGTGCAAGAACAGGATAGTATACATACTCTGTTACACCAAGCTCCTTAGCTTGTTCTTCGCTGATATCAACCCATTTAGTAATATCAACCGCACGGTTAGAAAGAATCTTAACAACTCTGTCAGATACTGTACCATCAGCAGCCTTAACTTCTACAGTAATGAATACTGAAGGAACAGCTGCATCCTGGATAGCCTGTGCTGATTCTCTTGTAAGCTTCTCACCTGCTGTTGCAATAACAGTTCCGTTCTCATCGACAACATCCTCAGCAAGAACCTGTCCTGTAATTCTGCTCTTGAAAGAAAGCTTCTTATTAAACTTATATCTTCCTACGTGTGCAAGATCATATCTTCTTGGGTCAAAGAACATTCCTGAAATAAGTGCTTCAGCACTCTCTACAGATAATGGTTCTCCCGGTCTTAACTTCTTATAAAGTTCAAGAATACCTTCCTGATAGTTAGTAGAAGTATCCTTCTCCATAGTAGCAAGAAGCTTAGGTTCCTCGCCAAAAATATCAAGAATCTCCGCATTAGTACCAAATCCTAATGCTCTGATAAGAACAGTAATAGGAACCTTCTTATTACGGTCAACCTTAACATAGAATATATCATTAGCATCTGTTTCATACTCTAACCATGCACCTCTGTTAGGAATTACCTGACAGCTGTACAAGAAAATCTTACCATACTTATCTTTCTGTATATCATAATAAATACCAGGTGAACGTACCAACTGGCTGACAATAACTCGTTCAGCACCATTAATTACAAATGTACCTGTCTTAGTCATTAATGGCAGGTCTCCCATGAAAATCTCATGCTCGCTGATGCTTTCTGTCTCTTTGTTATGAAGTCTTACTGTAACCTTAAGAGGCGCTGCATATGTAGCATCTCTTTCTTTACACTCTTCAATTGAATACTTAACTTCGTCTTCACATAACGCAAAATCTACGAATTCCAGACTTAATCTTCCATTATAGTCTGCAATTGGAGATATGTCATCAAAGACCTCTTTCAAGCCTTCATTCAAAAACCACTGGTAAGAATCCTTCTGCACCTCAATAAGGTTAGGCATCTCAAGAACTTCTTTCTGTCTTGAGAAACTCATACGCATTGCCTTGCCCGACGTTATTGGGCGTAATCTGTTTTTCTCCATTGACGTTTCACCCCTTAGTTTTCTTCACATTAATATATTACATTATCAGTAAATGCGCAAAGAATAAGCACAATTTACCACAATAGTGCATTGTCCATAGTACATCAAAGATATATATATGTCAAGGGATTTTTAAAAAATTTCCATGAATATTTAGAATTGTATAAAGATAATAGTGTTTCTGCCATAGCTGGCATAATAAAATAAAGATGTGATTTATAGAAAAAAGAAAAGACAGGAGCCGTGAAGACCCGCTGTCTTTCTTATTATATTCATTAGAACAATCAAGTGAATTACTTAAGAGTAACCTTAGCTCCAACTTCTTCAAGCTTCTTCTTGATTTCCTCAGCCTCTTCCTTAGAAGCCTGCTCCTTAACAACCTTAGGTGCGCCATCAACAACGTCCTTAGCTTCCTTTAATCCAAGACCTGTGATTTCACGAACAACCTTGATAACCTTAACCTTCTGATCTCCAGCTTCTGTAAGCTCAACATCAAATTCTGTCTTCTCCTCAGCTGCTGCTGCGCCAGCACCTGCTGCTGCAACTACAACGCCTGCTGCTGCAGATACGCCGAATTCTTCTTCACAAGCCTTAACTAAATCGTTAAGCTCTAATACTGATAAACCTTTAATAACTTCAATGATTTCCTGTGTTGTCATTATTATAATCTCCTTTTTAATATTATTCTAAAATTGAAAGAGCATCTATGCTGCTTTCATCGTTAATTCAGTGTTAAACTGATTAAGCAACTTCCTCGTTCTTCTCAGCAATCTGCTTAATAACACGAGCAAAGTTTGTAATAGGTGACTGGATACTTCCAAGTAACTTTGAAAGAAGTTCCTCTCTTGAAGGGATAGTAGCGATTGTAGCGATACCTGCTGCATCGTAGAATGTTCCTTCAACAACGCCACACTTTAACTCAAGAGCATCAGCTGTCTTAGCAAAGTTAGCTAAAATTCTTGCAGGTGCTGTAGCATCTGTCTTGCAGAATGCAATAGCATTAGTTCCTTCAAGAGTATCAGCAATTGGCTCGAACTCTGTTCCAGCAACAACTCTCTTTACTAAAGTGTTCTTATAAACCTTATAAACCACACCAGCTTCTCTTAACTGCTTACGAAGCTGTGTATCCTGTTCTACTGTAAGACCGCTGTAGTTAACTACAACAACGCCCTGAGCGCCATCAAAGTTATCTTTAATCTCATCGATAGTAGATGTCTTAAGGCCTACATTCTTTAAAATAGCCATGAATAATTACCTCCTGTTAGATTCTTGCTTCATATAGAAGCGATTTTGCCTAAGTGAAGATTATTCGTCTATAGTTTCCCTACAAACAAAACCCTCTCTGCCAGCGACAGAGAGGGAATAATTAATCAAATCCTTAAATCCTCGGTAGGCGTGTTACCTTTAACCATCATCAGTAATACTGAATCCGGACCTGCTGTCTACGGCAAAATATTATGTTAACAGCAAAATGCTGCTCACAATCTGATAGTATACTATCAAAATATATTAATGTCAACCGTTTTTAATCAAAAATCTGATTAACCCACATACTTGGCTGTGCTTAACTTAACACCAGGTCCCATAGTAGAAGTGAGAACTACACTTCTAAGATAAGCGCCCTTAAGTGAAGATGGCTTAGCCTTAACGATTGCATCCATAATAGCCTGGAAGT
>OGLX01001681.1_pt1 | contig 10483 bp, 7 predicted proteins | sample 1572821 | NCBI WGS metagenome assembly OGLX01 (sample SAMEA2581908, study PRJEB24529) | metagenome | biome: Human gut stool | place: China | collected 2011 | reverse complement strand
TGCAGCGCCTGGCGCTTGTGCCACCACGCGGAGTTGATGTCGAGTTCGTCGGCATTGTCGTTGGCGGGAGCGACTTCGGCGTGCAAGCGCTCGACTTCGGCCAACGCGGCCTCGTCAAGCCCCGCATATTCCTCGATATCCTGCGGGCGAATGTAGGTGACGTTCATGAATCGGCGCGATTCCGGCAGGTACGGCGACGGTTCGAGCGGCTCGACCGGCGCGGTTGCGTGGATCGGGTTGATGAGCATGAAATCGGCATGCGACTTTTCGGCGGCGTCGGTGAGCAGCAGCTTCAGATCGCCGTAGTCGCCCACGCCCCACGATTCGGCGGAGCGGAGGGAATACGGTTGCGCCATCCGACCCCAACGCTGCTTTTCGGCAACCGCAGGCGGCAGCGGTACGCGTGCCGGGGCGCAGATCAGTCGCGCCTCGCCGTGCAGCGGGCCCGCGTTGACGCGCAGCGTGTGGTAGCCGGCGGGAATGTCGTCCGGCAGGGTGAGCGTGAGCGAGCCGTCGGTCTGCGGGGCCAAATACATGCACAGGTTGCCCTCATACCGCGTGCCGTCCTCAAGCAACAGGCGTAGCGTCACGTCGTGGCCCTTCGCGCGGATCGGCGTGGTCGCTTCCTTGCCGATGAACTTCACGATGGTCGGTTCCACAAGGGTGTCTGCGATGCGCTGCTTGGTGAGTTCGTACGATGCCGCGATCGCTTCATCGCTGGATGCGTCCACGCCGAGCGCCGCAAGTACGGAGACAAGCACTTCGTCGCGGATTTCCACGTAGGTGCCGAGCTGGTCGATATACGACGTTGAGATGCCGTTGAGTTTGGCGAGCTGAATAAGCGGTCGTGCGATGCGTTCCGCGCTTTCGGTTTGCTGGGTTGCCGTCATAGGTTCCTTCTTTCCGGGGTCGTTGCTGGCCGATGATGCTGCATTGCCACGCGATTGGCGCGCTTCGGTGCGTATACCAACCGTTCTGCTATGTACTGTAGCATATGATGACATCGTTTTCAATAGGCGTGTTATTGGGTGTAAACGTTGAAGTATTGCGATTTCTTAACTACTTTATAGACGTTAGATAGTGATAATGCTTTTTCTGTTTGCCTATCGTTTGCAAGGTGTTTGAAAGTGGATATGACTGCTGTCCTACCGTCGTTGCCACCGCTGTTTCCGAAGTGCGATGGCGTTGCCGATCCATGGGCGCACGCGGCTGGCGTGAACGGCCGTCGAAGCATGGTCGTCGACTTGCCTCGCACCGATCCCGAAGGTTGGGATGCCGATCTACGATTTCGGTTCCGTCGACGAAACGATCTGCAGCCGATACAACTGGGGTTACGATCCCGTCAATTACAACGTTCCTGAAGGATCGTACTCCACGAATCCGTATGACGGGTCCGTGCACATCCGCGAGGTCAAGCAGATGGTGCAGGCGTTGCATAATGCCGGCATCAAAGTGATTATGGACGTGGTCTACAATCACATGTTCTCGCCCGACAACTGGTTCGAGCGCATCGTGCCCGAATACTTCCTGCGCCGCAAGCCGAACGGGGCGTTGTCGAACGGCTCCGGATGCGGATGCGATATGGCCACGGAACGTGCGATGTTCCGCCGTTTTGTGGTGGAATCCGTGGCGTATTGGGCGAGGGAATACCATCTTGACGGCTTCCGATTCGACCTGATGGGCCTGATCGACGTCGACACCATGAACGCCGTGCGCGCCGCTTTGGACGAAATCCCCGACCGTGGGCCGAGCATTCTTATGTATGGCGAACCGTGGTCAGCCAGCGCTACCGCGGCTTTGCCGGGCACCGTGCTTGCCGACAAGGCCGGATTGCCGCAGCTTGATAATCGCATCGGGCATTTTTGCGACACCACGCGAGACGCCATCAAGGGGCATGTGTTCTTCTCGGACCGTCCCGGATACGTTAACGGTGGTATGCATGAGAATGCGGCCTCCGTGCGCGACGCGGTGAACGCCTGGCGTGCCAGCAAACAGCCGGAAGGTGTTGCGGGTCAAGTGATCCAGTATGTTTCCGCGCATGACGATCTGACCTTGTGGGACAAGCTTTGCGCAAGTCTTGCCGCGAAATCGCTGGGCAGCGCCGTTAGTGAAGGCGACAACGAGAATTCCGTGGACGTGCCGAAGGCGTTGTATGACGCCGATCTTTCGGAAGCTGGGCTCGCCTCGGCCGGTTCCGCGATTGCCGGGGCCATGGCCACGGTGATGGATGCGAATCGTATGGCGGCGGGCATTGTGCTAACATCCCCGGGGTCCGTGCAAAGGTGGTGGGGCGAGGAGTTCGCGCGTACGAAATACGGCAATTCCGATTCGTACGATTCGGCGCGCGAGCTGAATTGGCTTGATTGGACTCGTGCCTGGCGCATGCACGATCTGGTGGAGTATTACACGAAACTGATCGCCTTGCGTAAGAGCTCGGCGGAATGGTTTGACGGCGATCGTGTGATCGTCAGCGTGGAAGGCGACGAACTGGTGTTCCGGGTCGGCGACTACTTGGTGGCGGTGAATCCGGGACGTCATATTGGCGCGATTGACGTTGCCTCGACTGCGGTTGCGCCGGTTTCGGAGTCGTCTCGCGTGTGGTGCGGCATGGGTTCGTCCGCAAATGCATCCGCGGCGTGCATCAGTGCGGGAGATGGCGATTATTTGATCGTGCCACCGCATACGTTTGCAATCTGGCGGTTGCGGTAACCTCGTGTATAACGCATGTAACGCATTGGTTTGCAAGGGCGGCGGCTGCAAAGTGGCAATCGCCGCCACCGGTAAAGCGGCGACGATGCCGATGAAAGGACCTGCTATGGAAAACGTGACGCATACCCCTAAATATGAGGTTGTGTTCTTCGATCTGTATGGAACGCTTATTGACATACGTACCGACGAACAGTGCGACGCGGCCTGGCAGGCCTTGTATGACACCGCTTGCGAGCTTGGAGCGCAATACGATTCGGTTGAGGCACTGCGTGAACGTTTCGAAAAACTTGAGGCGCGCGAAATGCTGCATCAGTCGAATCATGCCATCGTTCGCAATGGGTGGGACGAGTTCGACGTGCTGCCGGTGTACCGCTCGCTGCTCATGAATCGCAACGACGAGGCGGAACGGTTGCTGGCGTTGCCGCAGGCCGCTCAAAAGGCCGCGTGGGCGTTCCGTCAGGGTAGCACCAGCATGATCCGCCTGTATCCGGGTGCGCTGGAAATGATTGAAAAACTGCAGGAAGCCGGCATTGTCGTGGCGCTGCTCAGCAACGCGCAATCCTGCTATACCCGTGCCGAGTTGGAAATGACGGGACTCGCCAGCGTGCTTGACGACGTGATCATCTCCAGCGAGGAAAAGATTCGCAAGCCCGCGCGCGATTTGTATATGCTGGCGCTCGACCGTGAATTCGTTACCGCCAAGCATGCGCTGATGGTGGGCAATGACGAGAAGAACGATATTATCGGTGCGCGTTCGGCGGGCATCGACGGCGTGTATTTCCGCACGGAGATTTCGCCGGCCGACGATCCGGATGCGTCGAGTTATGCGGTGCGTTCGTTTAAGGGTGCCGATTATGAAGGATTGCTGGATTACGTGCTGAACGCCTGATCTTTCGCATTGCGTGCGTACTGCTCATGTATTGCGGGGCGTGCGTTGCGTTGCGCGTATTGCGCGGCGTGCGCCACGTTTACGGGGGTCACCTTTCGTAAAGCGTGTAAGGTATGTTGCATACATTTGCAGCATACGTTCGCAGGATTTTTGCAACAATGGCAAGATGATGCGAGTAAAGCTACGTGAAAGCACGAAAGACATAGTGTGAAACAATCGCGTGAAACATGTCGCACAGGGGTTACGTGAAAAACATATTGCGCGGAATGCTGCGCAAGCGCGTGAGACGCGAAGTTCCGCATATGGCAGCGATGCTGCAACGCGATACCGCGGCGTAATGTCGTGACGTGGCACAGTGCGCGCAGACGATTACGTGCGCGCATGATTGCTTGCGCGATGGAATCGAGGAAAACTCGAGGAGGACTTATGGAAGGCTACACCGAAAACGGCGCCGGAACCGACGTCGCCGACCAGATTGGCTTTGCGGGCATACGCCGCAAGAAAAAGCAGCGCCGCGGATTGAGCGTATTCCAGCTCAAGGTAATCGGCGCGGTGGCGCTGGTGCTTTCCGCCGGCAGTACCACGCTGGTGCCACTGATTTTCGGATCCGACACGAGCAACATGACGTCGCTTACGGCCATGGTGCTATGCGAAGTGGTGTCGTGGTTCGCCGCGCCGATCTACGCGTGGCTGCTGGTGCAAGGCTTCCAGCAGACGCGCAATCGCGTGGCATACGGCGTGCAGCTGCTGTGTTGGCACTAATCGCCGAAGTGCCGTACGATCTCGCCACTTCGGGCAAGCCGTTCGATTTCGGCTCGCAGAATCCGGTGTTCGGCCTGTTCATCGCCTTCGCCATGCTCGCAGCAATGAAATGGGTGGCGCAGCGCTACCAAGGTGCCATGCTCGTGATCTCCGACATTGTGCTGGTAGTGGTTGCCGTATTGTGGGATCTGCTGTTGCGTGTCGGACTGCGCCAGCATCTGATGAGCCTGGGTGCGGTGACGCTTGGTTTCGTGCTGATTTTCTGGCTGATGCGCTCGCGTGAAAACACCATGATGTTCACGGCCGGTCTGTTCGGTGCGGTGATGATGATTGCGCCTGGCGTCGGTGTTGCATTCGTGCACTACTACAATGGCAAACTCGGATACAAACATTCATGGACTAAGTGGATGTTCTATGCCTTCTATCCGGTAATTTTGCTGATTTGCGCGGCTGTCGCATGAAATTTGATCATATTGCGAGAGTTTTGACAACGTTCGCACTATAATGAAAACAGATTGAGAGAGCGTCGTCGCTCCAAATACCCCCCGTTCCACTGTTGGCAGGAGTGCGATGATGCTGTGAGCTGCAAAGGGGCTGACATGGACAAGGCTGGCATTCGTGAGGTGGCCAAGGCCGCAGGAGTGTCGATTTCGACGGTTTCGCGCGCGTTCACGCGTCCGGAGCTCGTTTCCGAGCGTACCAGGCGCAAGGTGCTCGACGTCGCGGACCGGTTGGATTTTAATATCTCCCGTTCCGCGACGTCACTGAAGTCAGGGCAAACGTACCGTGTCGCCATGCTGATGAATGAGGAAATCACCAGCTGGTTCAATATGGAAGTATTCGCTGGAATCAATTCCGTCATGCATGATGCCGGATACGACATCTCTCTGTTCCAGCATGTCGATACCGGTGAGAACAGGCGTGACTTCTTTACGAATCTTCCGGTGCGACGCAACGTCGACGCCGTGTTCGTAACGTCGTTCGGCGTCGAGCCGGAGGAAATCCAGCAGCTGCAGCGTATTCATGTGCCGATCATCGGCATCAACACGCCATCGCAGGAAGGCTTCGACGCAACGATCTCCATCGACGATGAAGACGGCATGTTCTCGTCCGCGCAGCATCTAATCAATCTTGGGCACAAAAACATTGTGTACGTGTGCTCCGATGCAGTCGATTCGATCAATTCGTCGATCGACGCGCGCGGGCAGGGCTTCATTCGCGCATGCAAGACCATGGAGGGCACGCACGATTTCAAGTGGCGCGTGCTTTCCGTGCCGCGCGGCAAAACGTTCGCCGATTCGGCGTTGACCGCGCTGCTTGCGTTGGATGAGTTCCCCGACGGCATTTGCTGCCAGACCGATATGATGGCGATTCCGCTCGTGCTGCGCCTTGACCGGTATGGGCATCGCACGCCGCGCGACTATTCGATCATCGGCTTCGACGATTCCGCATATGCCGACACCGTGAACCTGACGACCATGCGTCAGGATCCGTTCGCCATGGGTCGTGCCGCAGCGCGGAAGGCCGTGAAGCTGATTGCGGGGGAGACTCTCGAAAATCCGTATGAGGTGGTGCGTGCCCAGCTTGTGCTCCGCGGCACTGACTCCGTCTACGGCGGAGATCGCTGATTTTTCTGCCACTCTTCTTCATGCCTCCGTACTTGCCGTTTTAATTCACACCGACAATACGGGGGTATTTTGCATATACTGCCAGCTGCCGCCGTCTGCGCAACGCTGTTGGTGGTGTCTGCACAAGTTCCGTTGCGTGTCTTGGGCGTCGTAGACGACGGTGACTCGCTTTTGCCGACCGCGTCGAGGTGCGATCCGGAGTGGATTTTCCGGTTTCGCTCGGGTACTTGCCGTCTTCGTAGGATGCGGGGCTTGCAACCATCATCATAGTTCATTTCGCAACCTTGGTTGTCACGGCTCGCTCCCTTACGCGCCCTTGTCTCATATGTAGCTGTTGGAGAGTGTGCGAGCCCTGAAAATTTATCCCTGTGGTCGGAGGTTTTGCCGCCTGTTGCGAGGTTATGAGATTTCCATGGTTGATTTGTGATTGTTGATTGTAACGAGTGTGGATGGGCGGCGGGGGTCGGGGAAAATTGGGGTGTGGTACACAGGTGTACTAGGGGGTATTTTCATGAAAATTTCTGCAAATGAATGAAACGGTTTGTAATCATTTGTTTCGCGACACGCCGTGGAGGGTATCGGTTGGGTTAACAAAGGCTGATCGCAGGGGTAACCTCGGCGTTTTTGCGAACGATTTCAAACTTCAGTTGGCAGAACGGATTACGTGGCCTGGATGGCAGCCACCATCTGCGCCGCAGCATTGGTACTACTTAGGCGTAGTGAGGATCGCGAGAAAGCGGGAAGGCAAGCAGTAGCGTGAAACGGCGGCATAACGGAAGCGAATCGGGAGAACCGAACGCTGAAGCGCGCCGAAATGCCGGTGATGCCTCTGCAGAGTTTTTTGAATCTTTTGAAATTTCGGAAGTTTCTGAATCTGCGGGAACTGCTGAATCTTCAGAATCATCTGAATCTTTGAAAACTTCAAAATCTTCAAAAACTGCAGAACAATCGAAGAAACCGAAGAAGAAGTCGAACGCGCTGCTCGACGTATTAATCGCAATATCCGCAATATTCATGATCGGCGCGATCTGCCTCATCGCATACCCAACATTCAGCGACTGGTGGAACCGCATGCACCAGTCGTACGCCGTGGCAAGCTACGTGGAACAAACCGAAGATCTCTCCGGCGAAGAAAAACAGCACATGCTCGATGCGGCGCACGCCTACAACGAGGCGCTCGCGGCGAACGGCGACCGCTGGCACCTTACCGACGAACAGCGGCAAACATACGAAAACACGCTCGACATAACCGGTACCGGCATCATGGGATACGTGACCATACCGCGCATCAAAGTGAAACTGCCCGTCTACCATGGCACCAGCGAAGGCGTGCTGCAAATCGCGGCAGGGCATTTGGCGGGAACGTCACTGCCCGTAGGCGGCGAAACCACGCATGCGGTGATTTCCGGGCATACCGGACTGCCCAGCGCGAAACTGCTCACCGGTCTCGACGAACTGCAAAAAGGCGACACGTTCGCATTTCACGTGCTCGACGAAACCTACACGTACCAGGTTGACCAAATTTCCGTAGTGCTGCCGAGCGACATCAGCAAACTCAACATCGAATCCGGCAAAGACTACGCGACGCTGATCACATGCACGCCATACGGGGTGAACTCGCACAGGCTGCTCGTGCGCGGGCATCGCATACCGAACCCGAAGGTGCCGGACGCGACCACGTACGACGAGCCGGGGTATATGACGGCTGTGGCGGCTCTTGTGATTGGGCTGCTCGTGTCGATCATTGGAATCGCGTGCGTATGGCTGGCACGGCTGTGGCGGCGCGGGCGCATCGTGAAAGCCGATCGCGTGGCTGCCGGGCGCCACTCGTCCGGCAGACGGGCGTAGTTTCTCTTCTTCCTTCTCGTATTCTGCCGGTCTTGCGACGCTGCGATGTGTGGGAATGTACTATCGCAATTATCGCAAGATGAAGAAAGTGCGATGGTAGGGGAGAGATGAAGAAATCGGATATTTCCAATATTTCGAATGCTGAAAGTGTTGAACGCGCTGAAGAAAGTGTGCGATCGAGTGTGCAACCGAGCGGGAAATTCGGCGGGAAAGCGGATCGACTGTTTGGCGCGGATCCTGCGGGACTCGATGAATCCGCGCGAGGCATTGCGGTGCTGGTGATCGTCGGCGTGGCAGTAGGACTGCTGTCAGGCATGTTCGGCATCGGCGGCGGCACCGTGATCGTGCCCGCGCTGGTATGGCTCGGACTGACACAACGCAATGCGGCGGCGACGTCAATGCTTGCGATCGTACCGACCTCGATTTCCGGCGTCATTTCTTACGCGACTTGCGGAAGCGTGGACTGGCTCGCCGCGCTGCTGCTGTTTTGCGGCATGTTTGTGGGCGGGCAGATTGGCAGCTGGCTGCTTTCGCGCTTGCCGGAACTTGTGCTGCGATGGATTTTCGTAGTGTTCCTCGTGTTTGTGGTGGTGAACCAGATAAGTTTTGTGCCGTCGCGCGACCAGCACATTGCGATGAGTGCGCTGACCGGAGTTTGCCTGGTGTTGCTGGGCGTGGTGATTGGCATATTGGCGGGACTGCTGGGGATTGGCGGCGGGGCGCTCGCCGTGCCCGCGCTATCGATGCTGTTCGGCGCTTCCGATCTGATTGCGCGAGGCACGTCGCTGCTGGCCATGTTTCCGAACTCGATCACGACGAGCGTGGCAAACCTGAAACGAAGGCTGGTGCATGTGAATTATTGGCTTGGTGGCTGCCGTTACCGCGCCATTCGGCACGCGGATAGCGGGCGCGGTCTCGCCCCGCGTCGGATCGATTCTGTTCGCCTGCTACCTGTGCGTGCTCCTGATTCGCAGCCTCTTCGTAGCCGTCAAGGCCACTCGTTCCGCCCGCGCCTCTTCCTGACGCGCCGCACCCCTGCCTGACGCGCCGCACCCCTGCCTGACGCGCCGCGCCCCTACCTGACGCGCCGCACCCCTGCCTGACCGTTTGCCCTTCATGCGACAAAAGCATGAGTCATAATTCAGTATTTAGGGGGTATTGGGAATGATGGTTGACGGAAAGAGGATTTGAGATAAGTGTTCACTTTGTGAAGACGAGAGTTCACGTTTTGTTCGTCCAAAACGCCTCGGAAGTTGGTTTGCGAAACCTGGCGTGGAGATTGCAATACAGCACAGGCTGAAGAAAGAAGAAAAAAGATGAGCAATCGAAAGGCTCTCAAGGGAGCGATTGCGGCAATCGCTTCCGTTGCAACGCTCGGCGCGCTTGCGGCACCGGCCAGTACACCACCCCGGCCGTGCTCGAATCGCACTCCACCGAGCGTGGCTGCTACGGCCCGCAAGGCAACACCGACGGCAGCTCCAACGACGCGCTCAAGCGCTGCCTCGCCAGCCAGCTCAAGGAAAACGGCGGCATCGGTTCCATTTCCGAGCAGCTGCTCGATACCCGCGCTGACGTGACCATCGGCGGTGGTTCCAAGTACTTCCGCCAGACCGTGCAGGGCGGCGAATGCGCTGGCAAGACCGTGTGGGAGCAGGCCAAGGAAATGGGCTACCAGACCGTCGAGAACGATCCGGCCGCAATCGCGATGATCGTCAAGACCGCCAAGATCAGCCGCTGAAAATCTGAAGAGATCTGAAGATCGCAGCTGAAGATCATGACTGAAGATTGAAAAACTGAAGAGCGCAAATAAGATCCGGATCGCACGCATTGCAGTGTGGTCCGGATCTTTTGCTTCATCGCACGATTCAGGTTTGGTGACTTCACGATTTGTGGTCTGACCTCACGATTTCATTTTTTAAGCCTTTTTCCGAATCGTGAGGTCGCCAAATCGAAATCGTGAGGTCAATGCAGACAGGGCGGGCCGCAAATCCAAAATGAGATGGGTCATTCACCGCAACAAGCGTTGTGAGACAATATCCTTCGAGATGTCTATCTCGCAAACCGGGAGATTATCTCTTGACATCCAAAGTATTATCAACAAAGTATTACCAGCAAAGGAGCATTCGTGCGTATTTACAATCTGACGGATAATGACGATGCCGCAATTGTCGCGCAGCAGGGCATTTTCCAGGTCATGGAGTGGAAGCGCGATTTTTCCGTGACGTACGGCAGCGCCATGGACGCCTACTATGCGTCCGAAATGAACGTGCGCCGCCGTCAACTGGTCTGCAATCTCAATGGCAAGACCGGCGCGGTTGTGCAGGCGGGCGCCATGCAGTGGACTGTCGGCCATGTCGAAGTGACGACCGGTGTGAAGGGCGTTGGCGATTTCATCGGCAAGCTGGCGCGTGGCGCGGTCACCAACGAGTCCGCGGTCAAGCCGGAATACGTGGGCAATGGCGTGGTTGTGCTCGAACCGACCTACCGTCATGTGCTGCTGCTCGATCCGAGCCAGATGGGCGGCGCCATCACCGTGAACGACGGCCTGTTCTACGCTTGCGAAACCACGATTCAGCAGCATGCGGTTATGGTTTCGCGTCCGAGCGCGATGGTGGCCGGCGGCGAGGGCCTGTTCAACACCGTGGTA
>OGLX01001676.1_pt1 | contig 10513 bp, 7 predicted proteins | sample 1572821 | NCBI WGS metagenome assembly OGLX01 (sample SAMEA2581908, study PRJEB24529) | metagenome | biome: Human gut stool | place: China | collected 2011 | reverse complement strand
ACACGGCCTCGCAGCTGGTACAACACGAAGTTGCGAAAGTCATTTATGAATGTCTGATGGCCGCCGGATATCAGAATTCGGATGTATATTTTCGTTACCTGACTCCTGAGAATTATTATGAAAATGGAGCCTGTCTGAAATAAATATGTTGATAAAAAACGGGCCGATTTGGTGTGAAATATAAAAAGAATGCTTATGTTTGCGTATAGTATAAAACGCAACATAAACTATGGATGATGTCAGAGAATTAGTCTCTTATGTCAGTAAAGCTGAGCGGGGATATACCAAAACTTTAAATCGTGAAAGCCGGATTCGATTTGAGCAGGGAACAATATGAATTATTACAGGTGCTCTGGGCGGAAGATCACGTGAATCAGCAAACTATTTCCAAGAGGCTTCAGAAAGATAAATACAATGTGACGAAACTATTGAATACCCTGACGAAACGTGGGTTTGTGCAGCGGAAAATGTGTCAGGAAGATAAGCGGAATAATTTTGTGGTCCTGACCGAAAAAGGCATAGAGGCCAAAAAGGTTTTGACCAATATCGAAGAGCAGGTACATGCTGACCTGACTTTTACCATTGCTCCGCAGGAAATTAAATCTTGTGTTTGGGTGTTGAAGAAATTAACGGATATGATGGGCTAACGTCATATCCGTTGTTGTTAAATAAACCATGAAAAACAAATAAAATGGAAATTTTTAAAGGATTACAACCCGAATTGGTGTGGAGTTATTTCGAAGAGATCTGTAAAATGGCCAGCACAAATTGTTTGAGCCAATCAAAGCTGGAAGCTCGTCAGGATGAAGCAGGTAATGTATTGATTACGAAGCCGGCTACTCCGGGAAAAGAACAAACCCCGGGTGTGGTTTTACAAGCACATATGGATATGGTTTGTGAGAAAAATGCAGATACCGTTCATGACTTCGATAAAGATCCGATAAAACCTTATATAGACGGTGAATGGGTAAAAGCCAAAGGTACGACACTGGGAGCGGACGATGGTATTGGAATAGCTGCTGCATTGGCTGTTTTGACAGATGAAAATATTCAGCACGGACCTTTGGAATGTCTGTTTACCGTTGACGAAGAAACCGGATTGACCGGGGCTTTTGCTTTACAGCCTGGATTTTTTCAGGGCAAGATATTATTGAATCTGGATTCGGAAGATGAAGGGGAAATCTTTATCGGATGTGCCGGAGGTATTGACTCCGTTGCAGAATTTACTTATAAGGAAGTGGAAGTTCCCGCCGGATATTTCTTCTTCAAAGTAGAAGTGAAAGGATTGAAAGGAGGACATTCCGGTGGTGACATCCACCTCGGACGAGGCAATGCCAACAAAATACTGAACCGCTTCCTCACCCGCATGGCTACCAGACATGACCTGTACCTCTGCGAAATCAACGGTGGTAACCTGCGCAACGCCATTCCTCGCGAAGCATACGCAATCTGCGCGGTTCCCGAAGACGCCAAACATGACGTCCGCACCGAACTGAATATCTTCACCAGCGAAGTAGAAAACGAGTTATCCGTTACCGAACCGGACTTGCGACTAGTCCTTGAATCGGAAACTCCCCGTAAAACAGCTATCGATCAGGATACCACCGCCCGTCTGCTGAAAGCTCTGTATGCAGCCCCTCACGGTGTTTATGCCATGAGCCAGGACATCCCCGGACTGGTAGAAACATCTACTAATCTGGCTTCTGTCAAGATGAAACCGAACAATGTCATCCGTATCGAAACCAGCCAACGCAGTTCTATCCTGTCCGCACGCGACGATATGGCAAATACTGTCCGCTCCGCTTTCCAACTGGCAGGAGCCAATGTTACCTTCGGTGAAGGTTATCCGGGCTGGAAACCGAACCCACATTCAGCTATCCTAGAAGTGGCTGCCGAATCATACAAACGTCTATTCGGTGTAGATGCCAAAATAAAGGCGATTCATGCCGGACTGGAATGCGGTCTGTTCCTCGACAAGTATCCGACGCTCGATATGATTTCTTTCGGCCCGACCTTGACAGGAGTTCACTCTCCTGACGAACGGATGCTTATCCCTACCGTAGAGAAATTCTGGAAACATCTGTTGGATATTCTGGCACATGTACCTGCCAAAAAGTAACAGACAGATAAGCCACTATAAAAAAGGAGATTGTGGTCGTAGCAGAAAAAGAGCAGCTATGGCCATAATCTTTTTTGTTATGGGCTTCTGCACCCTCTCCTTTGCACAACAAATCCGTTTCAGAGTTGTAAGTTGGAATGTAGAAAACCTATTCGACATACATCATGATTCGTTGAAAAACGACCGTGAGTTTCTTCCCGATGCCCTCCGTCATTGGAATTACACCAGATACAAGAAAAAGCTGACTGATATGGCGCGTGTCATTACTGCCGTCGGCGAATGGGAACCTCCGGCATTAGTCGGGTTATGTGAGGTAGAAAATGATACGGTACTTCGCGACCTCACCCGCCGTTCTCCTTTAAAGGAATTGAATTACCGCTATGTCATGACCGACTCTCCCGATTTAAGAGGCATTGACGTAGCATTGCTCTATCAACGGGATTTATTCAAGCTCTTGTCTTTCCGTTCTGTCTCTATTCCGCCCCTGAAACAGTTTCGCCCCACGAGAGATTTGTTGCACGTCAGTGGTTTGCTACTGACCGGAGACACACTGGACGTATTTGTCTGCCACTTGCCAAGTCGTTCCGGCGGAGCAAAAGAATCCGAACCGTACCGCCTTCATGCAGCCCGAATACTGTACACAGAGGCTGACAGTATTCTCAACATACGGCTTCATCCACAAATTATCATTATGGGAGATTTCAATGACTATCCGACCAATAAATCTATTCAGAAAATACTGGAAGCAGAATCTCCTTCGCCAACTGCTCCTTCTCCTTTAAAGCTTTACCATTTACTTGCCCGAAAAGCCCAATCCAAAAATTTCGGTTCATACAAATATCGGGGAGAATGGGGATTACTCGATCACCTAATTGTATCCGGTTCTCTACTTAACCCAGCAAACAGTTTTTCCACAAGCGAAAACAAAGCAACCGTTTCCAACCTCCCTTTTCTATTGACCGAAGATAAGAAATATGGCGATAAGGAACCTTTCCGCACCTATAAAGGAATGAAATATCAGGGGGGGTATTAGCGATCATCTGCCAATCTATGTCGATTTTAATCTGATTCTTTATTAATTAAGACCATAAACCTCATCCCAGCATACCTCAGACAAGGGATTATTCTCACCATAGCGAGAAAAAATTCTCATCGTAATGAGAAAAAATTCTCACTACGATGAGATTTTTTTCTCATCATGGTGAGAATACTTTGAGAATATAATCATTCAATCCGAATACTGATAAACCTTCAAATCGAACTTAGGAACCATTGCCAGTAAATGGTCGAAGATATCTGACTGGATACGTTCATATTCTTTCCAGACCTTATTGCGGGAAAAGAAATATACCTGAATAGGCACACCATACATCGTGGCTTCCTTCTGACTGATAATTAAGTCCAAATCCTGATTCACCACAGGCAAACTACACAAATACCGTTCAATATACACACGGTAAACCTGCGAATTGGTAGGCACGACTCCTGCCTCGGGTTGATAATCTGCCATTAAAGGTATTTCTTTTCGATAACGGTCGAGCATTTCCGGCGTACAGAATTGGAGGGTAGTCAAGTCCAGGGTTATATTCTTCATCACCCTTCGTCCTCCCGATTGCACCATTCCCCGCCAGTTCTGAAAGGGGCTGCTGACCAGAGTATAAGGCGGAACGGTAGAGATCGTATTATCGAAGTTCTGAATTTTGACTGTATTCAACGTAATCTCCTGCACCGTACCATTAGCTGCGCCGGAAGGAAGCGTAATCCAGTCTCCGGGACGAACCATATCATTGGCAGACAGCTGAATGCCTGCTACAAAACCCAATATGGAATCCTTGAACACCAACATCAGAATAGCTGCCGAAGCACCTAATCCGGCAAACAGGCTGGCCGGAGACTTATTCACGATAATAGCAATAATTACAATTCCTCCGACAAAGAACAAAAGTACCTGCAACACCTGAATGAATCCCTTCATCGGGCGGTTCTTCATCGACTCCTTTCCATCGTAAATGTCCATTATCATCAGCAAAATCCCATTAACTGCCAACAACAAAGAAAAGATGATGTAAACGGCACAAGCTTTCTGGGAAATAAGCAATAAATCCTTGCCACGAACAAAAGCCATTGGCAGCAAAGCATAAACCAGAAAAGCCGGGATCGTATGAATCAGATTATGAAACACCTTACGCTTCATCAACAACGTGTTCCAAAGATGTGGTTTCCGACGGGTGTATTGCTTCATTCCTCCTATAAGAATCGCCTGACACAGATAATTCAGACCGATAGCAATCGCTATCATCAGCAAAGCAATAATAGTTTCATCAAAACGATCAGCTACCTTCGGGTCTATTCCCCAATCTATCAGGATTTTGTTCATCCACTTTCCTAAATCTACTACTAGCATAACTTCTGTCTTTTTTAATTAATAACAGTAAAAGGTTCATTTGGTTTAATAAAAAAAAGACTGGCGTCTGATTCACGAGAAATCAAGACCGCCAGTCCTCACTGCTACTCTCTAAGCATATCTTTCAATGATGACAACTCCGTCAGGGGGTTATCTTCACTCCTATTTCATTCATTTCCACTTTTGCGGTTGTTGCGGTAGGCGTAGTAGCCTCCAACTTAATATAGCGTGCCTGCACTTTCTGACCGAAAGCAACGGTCTGCGGCAACGGGTTATGCATAATATTACTGAACTCACCGTTGGTAGGAACTTCCTTCCAGTTCTTGCCGTCCGCACTCACAAAGAATTTATAACGGAAAGCCATTGTAGGTTTTGCTTCCGCTTTCAATGGAGCATAGGTAAAACTGGTCAATGTCACCGACTTGCCCAAGTCAATCGTCAACGGCGAAGCAGCGACCTGTTTCCAACCGGTACGGGGCAGGTTGTTCCAATCTTCACCCTGAACGGTTGCCTGCAAAGGAGGCGCATAATAAGCAGCCACTTGATTAATGTGAGCAGTCAGACGACATTCATCAATCTTCACCCGCAGCCTGCCGGCTTTTACCGCCGGAAAACGCAGCATACGCTTATATCCGATTGTCGTGCCTTTACCAACTTCTTTCCAACCGTTATCCGTCAGAGCCTCAACGGTAAAAGCCTCTACCCTCTGCCCTTTCGTTATATCTTCCTGAAGCATTACAACATTGATTTCCGACTTCGGCTTCAAGGAATAAACAGCTTCACTACCCGAAGTGGCATTCCAGTAGTTTCTTCCTTTTTTCACCCGGTTGTCAGCAAATATCTGTTGGCGGTAAGCAGCAAATTCTTTCAGACGATTCACATCCGCCTCACTTATCAAGCCTTTACGATCGGGAGGAATATTCAACAAGAGCACGGAATTATAGCCTACCGACCGGAAATAGATATCCGACAGATGTTTCAAAGACTTTACTTTGCTATCTTCCGCCTCATGATAGAACCACCCCGGACGGATAGACACATCCACTTCCGACGGATACCAGAACAGCTCCGTGGCCTTCTCCAACATCTTACGGCTTCCTAAGTCCGCCGCTTTACTAAAGACACCCAGGCGCTTGTTGTTTTCCGCCGAACGGGCATAAATTCCCGGAGTGAGCACAGTGGCATTCCATTCTGTTTCACGTCCCAGTCCTTTCTCATTTCCTACCCAACGCACATCATCGCCCATAATTGCCATAACAGCTTTGGGTTGCAGGCGTTGAATCGTTTTATAGAAAGCGTCCCAGTCATATACTTGTTTCTTTCCGTTCGGTCCTTCTCCATTCGCACCGTCGAACCAGACTTCGTGCACTTCACCGTAATTGGTCAGCAGTTCCGTCAACTGGCGGATAAAAAACTCATTATATCGGGGAGAATCTCCATAACATTCCGCGTTTCTGTCCCACGGAGAGAGATAGACTCCGAACTTCATTCCATACTTATCGCAGGCTTTCCGGAGTTCTTTCACAACGTCTCCTTGTCCGTTCTTCCAAGGAGAAGAGGCTACGGAATGTTTGGTGGTGGCCGTAGGCCAAAGGCAGAATCCATCGTGGTGTTTCGCCGTCAGAAGCACCATTTTAAATCCGGCATCTTTAAGGCTGCGCACCCATTGTTCGGCATCCAGTTCCGAAGGGTTGAAAAGTGCAGGATCTTCTTTTCCGTCTCCCCATTCGCGTCCGGTAAAAGTGTTGATACCGAAATGGAGAAAAGCGGTCAGTTCCATTTGTTGCCAGGATAACTGTTGGGGAGTAGGTATCAGGCGCGCCGCCATATCTACTTTCTGTTCAAGAGTCGCGTTCGGGGGAAATTCAACGTGCTTCACATAATATTCTTCTGCCTTTTGTGCCTGAACACTCAATGTTATGACAGAGGATAATAATACTGCGGTCAGTAGTTTGTTCATGATATAAAATTTAATTAATACTGATAGTGCAAAGATAACGTAAAGGTGTGAATTTCACTACTTTCATAGAACATTTCTGACAATATTCAGAAAAGCCAGTAAAATCCACACCTATTATATATAATCTAATAACCTATTGGTTCAACACTTATTTTACCGGATAAAGGGTAAATTCAAAGTGCTGTTTCTTCAACGGAACCAAATATTGCGGCAATACACCGGGACCACAAGTAGCTGTTCCTACACCAGCCTGCTCTGCATCCAAGTGCACGGTCAACATTCCATCACGTTTCAGGTCATTGATATGACGGGCTTTCTCTAATAACACATCCGAGAAAGGAATGATACTAAACTGGAAAGCACGGTTTGACTCGACAAAGATACCTGCACCGGAGTGATCCGTAAACTTCGCCCATCGTACATCAGTACGATTACCCGTGGATTGCGGAGTGACATAATAGTGGAACATACGTTCGGGGGTTGTCTGATACAGTCCGATTCTACCAGATTGGTTACGGTCGGCATACGTTTCATTGTCACCACGTCCCAAATAGGAAACTTGGTCATACATATCAGCCACGCGGAACGTTACCCCCAAGCGAGCTATTGATTTCACAAGTGCTGTATCCGGTTCGAAAGTAGTGCTCACTTTCAATGCGCCATTCTTATCCAGTGCATAGATGAAGTCAGCCGTACCAACTTTCTGCCCTTTCGCGTTGAGTATTTCAACACGGGCAGTTGTTGAGGATTTGCCTTCTTTCAGTGATAGGGCTTTCTGGGTAATATTATCCAGTCCTGCTTTACGCCACAGACGTGCTCCGTTTCTATCACGGTTATCATTATCCGTAGCCGGACGAAAAAGACTTAATGTCAATGGAGTAGATAACAGCTCTTTGCCGTTCAGACTCAACGAAGTCAGAGCTCCTGTTTTTTTATCAACGGTAAATGTTGTTTCACCTGCTTTTTGCGGACGATGAGCCGTAGAATTCTTATTGCCGGAAAGTACAAACTGGTCATAAGCCACTTCCCAGTCTTTATCTATCATCGGGGAATCCTCTTTGCGGGTCCAGCTAACGTTCAGATAAGCCTCACGGTCCTTTTTCGAAAGAGTCACATTACCCAACTGTATATCTATGGTAGCGTGCGGTTCACAATCCAGCACTTTAGTCCCTTCTGCCAGTTTCTCTCCACTATCGGTTGTTACATTCCAATGGAATATATATTCATTCAGATTAGAGAAATCGTACCAGTTCTTGATACGAAGTTTCATGTTCTTCCGGTCAAGTAAAGTGGTCTTTATATTCTGATACACTTTCTTCACTTCGAGCAGATGCGGATGTGGTTCACGGTCGGCACCGACCAAGCCGTTACAACAGAAATTACCGAAACTGGGAATTCCTTGCGGACCATAATCACCACCGTAAGTCCAGTACCATTTCCCGCTCTTGTCTATTTCGCGGAAAGATTGGTCTACCCAGTCCCATACGTTACCGCCTTGTGCCATAGGCTCGCTTTCGAAGACATCCCAATATTCCTTCAGGCCGCCGCAACTGTTACCCATTGCATGCAGGTATTCACAAAGGATGAAAGGACGGTAAATGTCTTTCTTCGCTACATACGCTTTTATTTCGTCTACGCTACGGTACATACGGCAGTAAATATCCGTATTATAATTCAGTTCGGCACGTTCATACTGCACGGGGCGGGTCTTTTCTACAGATTTCAGCCAATCATAAGTACGTTCGAAGTTAATACCGTTGCCAGCTTCATTTCCTAACGACCAGATAACTATGGCCGGATGATTCTTGGAACGTTCGTACATCCGGTGTGTACGGTCCATGTGGGCTGTCAGCCAAGTACTGTCTTTGGCAAGGGAGGCGGGACCGTAGCCCATACCGTGAGATTCAATATTGGCTTCATCAATCATATACAATCCGTAACGGTCACAAAGCTGATACCAGTAAGGATGGGTAGGATAATGTGAGTTCCGAACAAGGTTGATGTTATGTTGTTTCATCAGTTTGATATCCAGTTCCATTAGTTCCTTACTTACCGTACGTCCGAGTAGCGAATGTTCGTGGCGGTTGGTTCCCTTTACCAATACCGGAACGCCGTTGATACAGAAACGTCCGTCCTTGATTTCCGAGGTACGGAAACCAACTTCACATCCGGTCAGTTCAGTGACTTTACCTTGGTCGTCTTTCAGTTCGAGCACGAGTGTATAAAGGTGGGGATGTTCCGCATCCCAGGCTTTCACATTTGGAATCTTCTTTTCATCAAATGCTATGAAATTACTTAATCCGCGGGATTTAATTTGAATAGCGTCCTGCAAGACAGCTTTACCCGAATCATCTTTCAATGTATACGCAATAGAACCGGTAGTAGAAGAAGGTCCTTCCACAGTTACTTCCAGTCCGAAGATACCGTCTTTGTATCTATCTTTATCCAAAGAAGCATTCAATTTATAGTCGGCAATGTACTGTTTGGGAGTACTGTACAAGTAAACATCACGTTCGATACCACTCAAACGCCACATATCCTGGCATTCGAGATAAGCACCCGCACTCCAACGGTATACCTCCAAAGCCACTACATTCTCTCCATCGTTCAAGACATCCGTGATATCCCATTCGGCATTCGTTTTCGAGCCTTGGTTATATCCGAGCAGTTTCCCGTTCACCCATACGTAATAGAAAGAGATAACACCTTCACAGCAAAGTACTACCCGACGTCCTTTCCAGTCGGCAGGCACTTTAAATGTGCGGCGGTATGAGCCGACTTCATTTTCTGCATAAGGGACCAACGGCGGATTCTTCTTAAAGTTGAACATTTTGTCGTCAAACTCATACGTTTCGTTGACGTAGATAGCTGTACCATACCCTTGACGTTCCCAATTGCCGGGAACATTGATGTCCGCCCAACCTCCGGTATAATAAGAAGGCTGATAAAAGTCCTTCGGACGGTTATCGGGATTCTTCACCCAATGGAATTTCCATTTTCCGTTCAGGGTCATATAAAAAGGAGACTGTTCGTATCCGCCCGGTTTTTCAATATCGGAAGCATTGGCGTAAGGCCATACATAGGTATGAGGAGCGAGTTTATTCAGTCCTACCGCATACTGGCTCTGCCATTCGGGCAACGGTTGTTCCTGCGCCGAAGCGAAGGTAGCAGTCAGTCCTGCCAATAAGATTAAAAAGGTTCGTTTCTTTAAGCTAATGTTCATAATTATTATTTTTAACGACTAGACTCTTATTCTATCATTACTTCATCAAAATAGATTCTTGCTTCCTGATCGGGACGGACATGATCTTTAGGGCATATCCCTGCTCCTTTCGCCGTCACACGTACATAACGGGCAGATACGCCACCCATATCCAGCGAGTAATCATTTCTAAAAGTTCCTTCCTTATAAATTTCTTCCAAAGAAAAGTTCAACTCCCCTATGGCACAGTATGTCCGGTTATCATCGGAAACTTCCACACGGATCATTTTCGGTTTATGCACTCCCATTCCATAATTCGTAATGCAACCAATGGCAAATTTATTCAATTTTTCCTTACCAAGCAAATCTATGGTGAAAGAAATTGAATCATTCCGGCTCCAGTTACACCATTCAAAATCAGTATATTTCAGGCTTCCCCGCAATCCATTGACTAATAACATTTCATTCTTCTTATTGTCAAGCAAAGGTTTTGCCGTAGCTTTGTTCCATGTGAGTGGTAACTCTAAGGTTTCTCCCATTTGTTTGCCGCTCATAAAGGTAGCGGCTTTCACCATTTGCGTTTTCGTCACACAGATAGGTCCGTCGTAACGATGAGAAGACATTGCCGGATTACTTCCATTCAGTGTATAATAAATTTCCACATCCGGACGGATACATTCCAAACTCACTTCCAGATGTCCGTCCACTGGTGTCACCGTCTGTTGTATGTTATACATTGAGCGGGCATAAACAATTCCTTTTTCTGCAATATGCGAATTGTATACATCCATTCGTTTCAAAAATCCAGTCCAGTCCTTCGTTCCTGCA
>OGLX01001669.1_pt1 | contig 10535 bp, 5 predicted proteins | sample 1572821 | NCBI WGS metagenome assembly OGLX01 (sample SAMEA2581908, study PRJEB24529) | metagenome | biome: Human gut stool | place: China | collected 2011 | reverse complement strand
TACGAATAATAATTATCAGATGAATTATTGTTGTGAATAATTCCAATATACTTTTTTATGTAATTTATATTAAATTTATGTTTCCATCGGAATGTTATTAACTGCATTTTTTCTCCATGCCTGCTTGGGCTTTGCTCTGCGTGAGGAGATAGACTCCCGTGAAAGCTATTAGAGTAGCAACTGTTTTACCCTAAGTTTGCGTATCTTGGTTCACAAGAATGGCTAAAGTGGTAGTAACTAGCTGTCGTACATAATTGTACATGCTGACTGTCGTGGAATGGAAGCTGAAATAATTACCACTATTACGAAATTTATTGAGACAATTAGCCCAGAGTCAATCGGAGAGTTCATCCCAAGTCCTTTAACGAATATAAGTTGATTAATAATTGGAATATTCTCCACCCCTTTTGTATACGGGTAAGAATTTGAATATATTTGTAATTAGTTATAAAATAGTGTGTTTGATATATAAAGAAAAGTCTTGTCGTTTTAATATGCTTGTGCGGTTTGTTGGGAACAAGTGTGGCACAAGTGAAGGTTTCGTACGATAAAGGTAACAGGGGAACCTATAACTGGCGGTGTATGGGAGTGGAGCGGGCGGATGAATACGCTCCCCTGTATGCGATTGACGTGATCAAGCATGCGGGGTTACAAAAAACGACAGCTAACGTTTTGGAGAGCGTGTTCCGTCATTTTTATGATATGGAAATGAAAATGTTGGATAAATATAGAATACCCTATGCAGCATTTAAAGTTTATCTTAGTAAGGATTTGAGTCCATTACATAAAGAAGACATGAAGAGTGATAATTTGGATGAAGATAAACAAGAATTCAAAGAAGAAAATTTGGATATGCAGGAAATATGTGAAGATTATGATTTTAAGACAGGAAAATGTTTGCAAGAAGAGTCTCCTTATTTTGCTATGGGATGTTGTTGTCGTAAAAGTTGTAAATATATTCAACATGAAAAAAAAGAACAATGTAAAAAACGTAGATACGAAAAAATATATGTATATCCTAAGGATTTATTAAGAAAAAATGGATGTCCTGAATGTGGAGATACTCTTGAAAACAAAAAAATTCAAGTGAAATATGGCAATGATGAAGATGCAAAAATGATTAATTTAAATACAGTATATTGTCAAAGATGCAATGAAATGTATATAACGGAAGGAACTTATAATACATTTATTTCTGATAAGGATAAGAGTAAATTGGAAAGTGAGTTTATTTTAGATTTTTTTAGGTAAATATAATTAATAACTATGTAAAAACACAAAATACCAGAATAATAGAAAAGTTACATTTGATAATATTTGTTGGATATGACTTTTCGAATTGTTGAAAACTAACAAAAACATGTTATAATTATTGATATAATTTAATATATTAAACAAAAACTTGAGATCATTTCAACATCCGTAGTTTTAGAAAGGGTAGGAATTATATATTTGAGTAAAAATAAGCATGTTATTTTGAAATATTTTGTTTGTCAGAAAGTTTTTAAACAATGAATTTATTTGTAACAGAAGAATGAAAAGGGGAGAATACACTATGAATAAATTTGGAAAATATTATACAAAATTAACTGGTAGTGAAGAAGGAAATGAAAAATATTCTGTAGAATTAAAGAAAAGTATTGAAAAGGCTGGACAGTTGTGTCTGGATAATTTGAAAAATAATAGTTTTGCACCAATTATGATGATGGGAAATATTCAGTCAGGAAAAACAAGAGCTTTTATTGGATTAATGTCGTTATGTTTTGATAATGATTTTGATATGACGATTATTTTAACAAAGTGTAGTACTGCATTGGTAAAACAGACTGTTAGTCGTATGACATCAGAATTTGATTGCTTTCGGAATGGAAATGCAACTGTAGGAGAAGTAGTAGCACAGGATATTTTGGAAATTGATTTTCGAAGTTGTGAAACTATGGAAGATAAAGAAAATGCGGTAAAGAAATTTTTAAGAAGATATAAAGGGAAAAAGAGAATTATAGTGGTAAAAAAACAGGCGGATAATGTGGATCGTTTGAATTTATTTATCGAAGCAATTGTTAAATATGAATATTATAAGCGCCTTTTAATTGTGGATGATGAAGCAGATATTACATCTATAGGTTATGAAAAATTTAAAGGACAGGAACAGTTATCATTAAGACGTATTTCTGGTGCAATAAATAAAATGAGGAAGTCACTGCATAGTCAAATAGAACATGTTTTGATGCAAGTTACAGCAACACCGTATGCATTATATTTACAACCTGAAAATTTTTCTAATAATAATATTATGCCCATTAAACCATTGAGAACAGTTGTATTACCTACTGGAAAAGGATACATAGGGGGTGATTTTTATTTTATTGAATCAGAAGATGCCCAATCAGAAAATTATTCAAAAGCAAAACATCTCCTTCATATTGTATCACAAGAAGAAATGAACATTTTAAATGGCAGCAGAAAAAATAGTGGAAAGAATCATGCAATTACAGATAGAAGAACTGTCAGAGTAGAAGAATTTCTTCGAAATGAAAAATTTGTTCTTAATTCGTTTCGTAGTTGGATTTTTGATGTATTAGTAGGAACTGCGATTGTTCAATTGACATCAGGTAATGAAGATTATTATTTATCAGCAGTTTTGCATGAGGCAATAACAAAAACATTGCATCGTAGTGAAAAAGATTTAATAGAACAATCTTTTTTGACTTTAATAGATACATTGGAAGAAAATATTAACGATATTGATTTTTATAATTATATTAAGAACTCTTATAACGATATCATTCAGTCAGTAAAAGAATATAATGTTTTAAATGTACCAACAATAGAAAAAGTGATAGAACGTATTGCAAGTATTGATGAAGATGGTGAAATTGATGGATTGATTAATGAGGTTGATATAAAAGAAGTTAATAGTGACAGTGATATTCAGACATTATTAAATTCTTCTACAGGGGAATTAAAATTGGAAAATTCTCTTACAATTTTCGTAGGAGGACAAGTTTTGGATAGAGGTATAACTATACCTAATATGATAAGTTTCTTTTATGGAAGAGATCCAAAGACAATGCAACAGGACACAGTTATGCAACATTGTAGAATGTTTGGTTATCGTGGAAATGAGTTATTATCTGTTACAAGATTTTATACAACATATCGATTATTTAATAGTATGAAAGAAATTACAATACGTGATAATTTGTTGCGAGAAAGAATGTTACGCCAGACTGTTGGAGAAGTAATTTATTTAGAAGCAGGTGGAAAAATCAAGGCATGTTCACCGCAAAAAGTATTGGCATCAGAAATTCATAATATATTACCAGAAAAACGTTATCTTCCAGTTGGATTTGAAATAAATAAGAAAAATGCAGAAAAAGTTTTTAAGGAAATTGATAACTTAATTCAAAAAAATAAGGGATATCTAAAAAATGAAGATATCCAATGTCAAGAACTGGAAGAATGTTATGTTAAAATATCATCAGAAGATGCTTTAAAAATTCTCAAAAAGGCATACTCAGTGATGGAAGCTAAAGAAGATGGTAATTGTAATAGATATGAAGAAATAGAATCAGTATTTTTATTTTCATTATCAGAAAGAATGGGAAATAATGAGGATGATATTGCATTAATTGTGCGTCGAGGTAGAAAATTAGGAAAGTTTAAAAGAAATGGAACTATGTATCAAGATGCACCAGATGATGGTAATAATGAAGGCTCAATAGCTAAAAAACTTCGTTCCAAAATGCCAGTATTAGTGTTAACAGAACAAACAAATCAAGAATGGGGAGTCGAAAGATTTTGGTGGCCAATTTATTATACACCGAATACTATGAATATAGGCTTATATTCTGAAGAGAAACCTAAAACAGGGGTTTATGAAAATATAAATAATACATATGTAGTGCCAATGTACGTTGAGTGTTACCATATAGTAGATCATATTGGAATAAACAAAAATTTAATTACGAGTTTAGAAAACGCAGTAAATGATATATCAGAATACTATACCATAAATTTTGATATAAAAAAATCTATTAATAGTAAACGAAAAAAAAGAATTGAATGTCCGGTATATATTGATGGTCAAGAAGTATTTTCTAGTGATGATAGTTTATTAATATATATTAATAAAGTAAAAAGTAAAGTTATTAATATTCTAAAAAAATTAGAAAATGGACAAGCTTTGATAGAGAAAATATTTGTTTATTTTGATTTGTTAGTGGAAAAAAATGCTGATGATGAGGAAAGAGAATGGATAATTCAGACGATTGAAGAGTTGGGTATAAGCAAAACACAAAAGCTAAGTTTATTAGGAATAATAGATGAGGCTGATGAAACAGAAAAAAATAGAGAAGAGATATTTGGTGTTTTTAATATTTTAGGCTGTGGGAAATTTGAAATACGATTAAATTATGATTCAATTGAATATTATTGCAAGAAAAAAGGATATTCAGATAAATCTATAGAATTATTTATGAAATGTGTTTTAGCACATGAAATATTTCATTCATTACATTATACAGATATTATGACAGAAAGTGGACGATGGATGTATACAAGGAAAGATTATCATAAACAATATGCGGTCAAAGAAACATTAGCTGAATATTTTGCATTATGTTATGCTAAAGATAAAATTCCACAATTGGATAGTGAAATGGACATTGTTGAAAATATTCATACGATGAGAAATATGAAGGATTTTCCAAATGATGGTGGATATAGTGGTGCGTTAATTTTAGAAAAAGTAGAGAAAAATAATTGTCGTGGAAATTGTAATGATCAGTATATAGGTATTTATGAAGATTCGCTAAGAGACATGCCACATGCATTTAAAGGAATTATTATGGCAAAAAAGTGTTTAGATGATTAAAAATAAATAATAAAGATATAAGATGATACGAGGAGGAGTATATGTCAGATTGGTTTTTCCCTTCAAGGGGTTATGGAGAAACAGAGGGATTTTCAAATCCAGGATTAGAAATGTTTAAAGGCGAGCCGATTCGTGCTATGGCTAGAGAAATCTGTCAAAATTCATTAGATGCGGTAAGAGATAAAAATAAACCTGTTCGTGTAGAATTTGAAAAAAAGTTTATAAATCCAGCAACAAATTTTCCTGGAATAAGAGATATGAGAGAAATTCTGATAAAATGTAGAAATTTCTGGAAAGAACAAAATGATACTAAGACGCTAAAATTTATTAATGAAGCTGACAGAGAAATTCGAGAGGGTGGAATTTTTGTGCTTCGTGTAAGTGACTATAATACGACAGGGTTAAAAGGAGCATACAGTAAAGAAGAAATAACTCCGTGGAAGAGTCTCGTACAAGGCAATGCGTATTCTGTAAAATCTACAGATAATGCAGCAGGAAGTTATGGTATCTAAATTGCAGACCGTATTTTATAGGACATATGATGAAAATAATGATAGAGCAGCACAGGGAGTAGCACATTTGGTTTCGTTTGAAGATGAAAATATGTCAAGATCAGAAGAAGATAAAGTTAGACGTTCGACGGGTTATTATGGTGATGGTAAAGAGAATAAACCATTTCATGTCATTAAACAATTGGACGAAATAAATAAACGAGATGAGTATGGAACAGACTTGTTTATACCAGCATTTGCGTTTGCTTCAGGGAAGTTAGAGTGGAAGGAGGAAGTGATTGTTGAGATTCTGGATAATTTTTTGTATTCTATTTATTCAGGAAAATTAGAAATAAAAATAGATAATATAAAACTTAATAAAGAAAGTTTATCAACATACATTGACAAATTAATGCCTAAAACAAAGCATGCAGCATGTTTTTATGAAGTAATTAGAGATGATAATGATAAGGTAATTGAAGAAACGAAAAAGTTTTATGAATGGGGAAAACTTCGATTACGATTGCTGTATAATCCAGATTTGAATAAACAGATATTGATAGTCAGGAATTCCGGTATGAAGATAGCTAAAATAGCTGGATTGCCTAAAGGTATTTCGTATACGGGATTTTTGGAAATAAAAGGTGATAAATTAAATGCTTTTTTCAGAGAAATGGAAAACCCACAGCATAATGCATGGGAACCTAAAAGACATAGTGATCCAAAACTTGGAAAAAAACATAGAGTAGAAGTTGAAAAATGGGTTAAAGGAATGATTGGCCAGAAGATTAAGGAAATAAGTGGCGATGAGTTGGATATTGATGTTAGTGAATATTTTAGTGAAAGAGAGAATACAGAAGTAAAAGATTCTAATTATGAAGAAAAACAAGAGGCGGTCATTGATTCTGTAAAAAATATAGATATTAAACAAGAAGATCTTGAGACAAGAAGGCTTAAAATTAGGGATATAGGTGGCACATCCAAAGCAAGAGCAAAAAAAGTATCGGGTGTTGTAGATGATCAGGGAAATCAAATTGGGCATCGTCATCCAGAAGGCAAAAGACGTAGAAGGCAAGCAACTGGGAGAAAAGGATTTTCTGCTGTGGATGGCCCGGATAAAATATATGATGGAATGCGAGAAGTATATGTTAATGCCAGAATTATTAGTAAGGGAAATGGAATTAATAAAATGATATTTACAGCAGAAGATGATATAACTGAAGGGGAACTTGAAGTTGTGACATTAGGAGAAAATGGAAGATCTCTTCAGCTTAAAGTTAAAAGTGTTAATGGAATAACAGTAAAAGCAGAGGTAGTGGATGGACATATTAGAATAAAAAATGTGAAAGCAAGAGACAAAAATAAGTTAGAATTCAAAATATTAGGTGACAAAAAATACGCAATGGGGGTGAGAGCATATGGAAATTAAAAATAGATTATTTCCGTATCCTGTATTGTGTATGGAAAATGATGATTATATAGATTGTGAGTTTAATATTAAATTTAATCAGGTTGAAGAATTAAAAGAAATTGTTTTACAATTTGAAGTTGAATTAAATAACAATGAATTATTGGAACTAATTCGTCAAGGAGAAGCAGAATACATAGTCCATATTGAATGTTCTAATACATCTTTTCGAAAAGTTATTAGAAATGAGGGCAAAAAATTTGAATATCGAATTCCAAAAACAAAGGTTAATAAAGAAGTATTTTTAGTTGGGATGATTGTATGTAAACGAGATATAAAAGGATTTTATTCACCAAGTTTTAATGAAGATTATGACGAATCAGTAGATCTTGAAAAAGGTTCTATTTTGGCATATAAGAATTTGCCACGAATTATTATTTTGAAAAATTATGAGGAATTGGCCAATGATGAAGCTTTTTTCTCAATTGTATGTAAAAATAATGGTCAAGATACAGATGAACCAGTGACATTTGATTTAAATGGAAACAAAATTAAAATATATGTTGATGAAATGATTTATAACGAATACATAAAATTTCATACTAATCTAGTTATGAAACCAATTATGATAAGTATGTTAGTTATGCCAGCTTTATCATATGTAATAGAGGAAGTAAGAAATAATGGAATAGAAAATTATATTGCCTGCTCATGGTATCAGAAAATAAAAAAATCATGTGAACTTCAAGGGAAACGATTTGTTGAAGACATTATTGACAATGACAATGCGACATCAATAGAAATAGCACAGGAAATGTTGCAATTGCCAATAAGTAAGGCATTTAAAAATTTGTCTGTTGTAGTGGAGGAGTAATTTATGAAACTTTATTTTATGAAACAAAGTGCTCTTGATTATATAACTGCTAATATAAGGACGCTTTACGTTAATTATTTTAGACAAAAAAATAATCAATGGATTTACGATTTGTTTGATTATGATCCATTTGAATTATTTATGGAAGTACCAGATTTTGAATTAGCAGTTATAACTAATAGACGAGGTGAAACAGAACTAGAAAATTGTAAGATAATTTATTCTAAATTACTCAATGTTAGCGAATCTCAAGCTTCTGATGAAAGACTATGGGCTGGTTTATGTAATGGAACTTTTTATGATTATGTAAGGCGAAGATGGGATTACGATAAATTGCCACTTAGAGATGCAAAGAAAGATTCAGAACCTATTTTATCTCGATTTTTCTTTAAAGGTGGTGTAAGTGGTGGGAAATTTCGTAATACATTATCAAAGTGTTGGTGGGTAGGACATGGTGTATATCAGTATAAAAAGAGGGATAAGTTCGAATTATTAGATGCATTGGGTTCAGATGATTTTTCTACAAAAGTTACAGATATATTCTACAGTTATACTTTTTCTTCAAATTTTACGATTGTTTCTGGAATAATAAATGGGTGGAGAGAAATGAAAGATAAAGGATATAAGCTTTCTACTCGAGGCTATCTTAGACCAACATTGCAATATATTAATGCACTTGGTGGTGGTGTATTGTTAGATATCTTTAATGAAGATGAGATTAAAAAAATTACAGTTGATTATATTGCTTTATTGTACGAAGGAAAAAATTCTATGGTATTAGAAGATGAAGAAGATGATTTCTATGAGGAAGATGAATAGAAAATTAGATACCTATATTTGAGGTGGAATTTATTAGAGTATATATTGAAACATACAGAAATTGTGATTTGTCAATGGATTGATATTGATGAGAATTTTAAAGTTTCAGAACACTGTTTATATGAGATGTATCCATATAATTTATATTATTATAATTTACAAAATGAAATTATAATAAACGCAATAAAAAACAGTAAGGAAAAATTGTGAGGATTATTATTTAAGTTCCAGAGAATGATATTAAGGCTCAACAGATATTAAGAAATCACGATGCATTAGTAGCAAAGACGTGAACTACAAGAAACTGGCTGATAGGGCCAGATATTTCAAAGAAAGCAAGGAGGGACGAAACGAGATGTACGAAGCAATGGAAAAGTTGCTCAAGGAGGAGCAATCCGAAGAACGAGCTAATACCCATTTGGAAATGGCTATATCTACAGCAATCAAGATGATCAAGAGTGGAAAGTACAGCGACTAGGAAATTGTCAATCTCAGCGAGCTTTCCTCGAAAAGGTCGAACAGCTACGGAAGGTGCTCGACCGGAAACTAGCGAAATACCCAACAAAGATTGATTGACTGCGGACGGACTAGAGGAATCGTAAGATCTCAGGGAGCTTACAAAATCTATTAGACCATTTATTGAAAATATAGATATAGTGAATAGATTAAACAATGATTCAGTTCAGCTTTTGATAGATAAGGATAATCTTTAAATTAGAGTACAAAGTGAGGAATAACAATGTTCAAAATTATAGAAGGCGACTTTAAAAATAATATCTACGGCAATGAAGAATATCTTGATAATTGGCCAATGTTATATCTTCTTGAAAATGGAAAACAAATATATATTGGAGAGTCAAATCATGTCAAAACAAGGATGACACAACATAGTTCAAACATGGAAAAAAAGATTTTTGACAAAGTCCATTTCATTTATTCCAAAATATTTAATCAGTCAGTAACATTTGACTATGAATCAAAATTAATACAATATATTGTTGCAGATGAGCTTTTTCAAGTGACAAATAAAAATTCTGGAATTGCCGATAAACAATATTATAAAAAACAGGAATATGATAAGAAATTTGAATTACTTTGGAGAAAACTGCAAAGGGAAAAATTGGTAAAACATTCTTTAGAGGAGATTGAAAACTCTGATTTATTTAAATATTCCCCGTATAAAGAATTAAATGACAATCAGCGAAATGCAGTAGAAACAATTATTCAGAGGATTAGGGAAGAAGATACGAATCGAATTGTAATAAATGGAATGCCAGGAAGTGGAAAAACGATAGTAGCAGTTTACTTAATGAAATATCTAATGGACTGTGAAGAATTTCAAAACAAGCAAATAGGATTTGTTGTTCCACAGACATCTCTTAGAAAAACTATGAAAATTATTTTCAAAAGTATTTATGGATTAAGACCATCACAGGTATTATCGCCATCTGATATAACAAAGAAAAAATATGATATATTATTGGTGGATGAAGCACATCGTTTGCATCAGTATAAAAATATATCTTATATGGGTTCGTTTAAGAAAAATTGTGAGAAATTGGGATTGACGACAGAAGCCGATGAATTAGATTGGATTATAAAACAATCAGATTGTACTATTTTATTCTATGATGCAATGCAGGTAGTAGGTCCATCAGGAATAGATTATCAGCGATTTGACCAAAAGATGCAGAATTCATTGGAACAACGTATGACTTCTTATTTTACATTATTAACACAGATGAGAGTACAAGGTGGAAATGCATATATAGATTTTGTGAAAAGTATATTTGAAGAATCATGTACTGGAAAATATAAATCAGATAAATATGATCTTAAAATATATCGTGATTTTTCAAAATTTGAAAAGGATATGTATAGAAAAGAAACAGAAGTAGGATTATCCAGAATGGTTGCAGGATATGCCTGGCCATGGATCAGTAAAAAAGATCAAACGAAAAAAGACATCGAAATTCAAGGAATCAAGCGCAAGTGGAATCACTGTACAGAAGGATGGGTGCATACACCGGAGGCAATCGATGAAGTTGGATGTATTCATTCGATACA
>OGLX01001668.1_pt1 | contig 10536 bp, 9 predicted proteins | sample 1572821 | NCBI WGS metagenome assembly OGLX01 (sample SAMEA2581908, study PRJEB24529) | metagenome | biome: Human gut stool | place: China | collected 2011 | reverse complement strand
AGCCGCCCGAGGCGGCATCCACATGAATCGGAATATCGTAGCCGGTCCGGGCATTGTAATCCTCCAGCGCCCGGTCGAGCGCCTCGACGTCGTCGTTCAGACCCGTCCACGTCACGCCTTCGATCGGCACGACGCAGATCGTATTTTCGTCGCACATCGAGAGAGCCAGCTGCGGATCGAGCGTCGTCTTCTCGAGCGTCAGGGGAACCGTTCGCATCTCGATCTGCCACAGCTGCGCGAACTTTTCCCACACGACCTGGAAACCGGTCGAAATCACGAAATTCGGCTTGTCGTACGGCTTGCCCTGCGCTTTGCGCTTCGCGCGCCAGCGAAGCCACGCGGCCACGCCGCCCAACATGCAGGCTTCCGAAGAACCGATAGCCAGCGCCCCGGCTTTCCATTTGGCCTGCTCGGGAGAGTGCCACAGATTGGCCATGATGTTGATGCAGCGGGCGGCCATTACGGCCACGCGCGGGTACTCGGTCTCGTCGATATAATTGATATCGATGGCCTCGTTCATCAGCTTCGTAGCGTAGTCGTCCATATAGGTCGTTACGAAAGTGGCCAGATTCAGGCGCGGCTGGGTCTGCGGAAAGGTCTCGTCCTTGACCATCTGATAGGCGATCTCGGGCGAGGTCGGATGCATCGGAATCGTCTCTGTCGGCGCAGAATTCCGCATTTTCTCGGAGCCGAAGATCGGCGTTTCGATCGTGGCCCTTTGTTCGTTCACATTGTTCATACCTTTAATTTTTAGGATTATACGATATAATTGATTGAATAGATTCTCCTTCGACGACTCCATAAACCGTGCCACCTGCACAGTCTGCGAAAAGCGGAGCCTATGCTCCGCCTCGCGCATTCTTACCGGCATCCGCTCTTTTCCGAGGGATGCAACGACCGATCGACACATGAAAAAGGGGATGCTTAGAAAAGCATCCCCGAGGCGGCCGGCGTTTCCCGCCGCAGACCTTTCAGGATACGCGCTACCTGTCGGCAAAGAGCGCTCCGGGCGTACCGTTTACGGCGTACGTATTCAATATCCGTCCGTACAGGTCGTACTCGTACACGACTCCGTTCCCGGTTCCCGACTTCGCATCTCCTACATAGAGCGTATTACGCGGCGACATGACCATACCGGTCATATTCTCGACCGCGTCGAGCGTGAATAAAAGACTTGGACTATCTTCTCCATTTATTCCGACCTCGAATATCGCAAGCTGACCGTTCTTGACCGCATTGAAATACATTTTGTCCCGCTCGGAATTGATTTCCAGATAACCATTCGAAGCATCAATTCCCTGAGCCGACAAAGAATAGCGAGGCGAACCACCAAAAGTAACGGCAGACAAGCAATCGGCCGACAAAGCCCATAAACCGCCCTTTTTATCGGACACGAGCTTGGAATCGAGCCGGGCGGGAATCTTGAGCTCGGAAACCTCATAGCTTTTGTCAAGCGAGACGGTGCATATCCGATCACCCGAAGCAGCATACAATTCAGAACCCGTCACAGCCATCTGTCCGACCGGCCGGTTGAAAAGAATTTCCTTCGTGATTTTGAAATTTTGCTCTTCAGCCAAAAAAACAGCGCCCAACGCGACATCGGAAATGGCCACTTGTTTGTTATTGACCGGCACGATATACCGAAAATCCAGATCCTCGGACATATGCGCGATCGTACCGAGCGTCGAATAATCGGAAGGCTTGACGACACGGACATATCCGCCCTCGCATACGATCCATATCCAACTATGGTATTTTATAATCGAATGGGCCGGGGAATTCAGCGTCAACAAATCGGGCACGATCGAGTCGTTGCGCATGACGGCCGTCACGGCATCGTTCTCGAAATTCGAGGTACCGATCATCAGTTTGAGCAGCTTGCTGTCGGGAACGACCCGGATGTCATCCTTGGTGCTCGAACAGGAGAGCGCGCCCCAAGCGAAGATAGCGATCAGAAAGGAGGGAACGGACAATACGCTTTTCATAGATATTCCGAATATTTGCTTGAATACACACCGATTCGATAAGGCGGGAAAGGAAACCGCCGGCTCTGCAAAGTTATAAAATATCTCCGTATGCGGAAAACAGCCCGGAATGGCGCGCGGGAATATACTTCAGGACTGTCCGAAAACGAACTTGCCGGCAGGCGCACCGATATTTTTCTTATTTTTGCCTCCAAACAGTGTCGGCTTCATGGACAGGGGAGAGGGAATATATCACATACTGGCTCTGACGGCCGTAGCAATATGGGGAACGACTTTCGTTTCGACGAAGCTGTTGCTGGCCGAGGGGATGACGCCGGCCGAAATCATGTTTTACCGCTTTCTGATCGCCTATCTCGCGCTGAAACTGTACAAGCCGACTTTCAGACTGCCCGAAAGCTGGCGGGACGAAGCGCTATTCGCGGCGGCCGGCCTCACGGGCGGCTCGCTTTATTTTCTGACCGAGAACATGGCCCTGCAAATAACGCTCGCCTCGAACGTAGCGCTGCTGCTGGCTACCGCTCCGATTCTGACAGTCCTGCTCTCGAGACTATGGCTCGGCCGCAGCGAGCGAATCGGACGCCCGCTTGCCGCTGGATCGGTTCTGGCGCTCGTCGGTGTCGCGCTCGTCGTCTTCAACGGAAGCTTCATTCTGAAGATACAGCCTGCGGGCGATCTGCTCACGCTGGCTGCCGCACTGACATGGGCGCTCTATAACATCTGCCTGAAAAAGCTGGACGGACGCCACTCGACGCTCGAGATCACGCGCAAAGTATTCTTCTACGGCGTTGTCACCCTGTTGCCCGTTTTCGCCTTCACGCCGCTCCGGTTCGACACCGCACTGTTCCGCAATCCGGTCGTGGCGGGCAACCTGCTCTTTCTGGGACTTGTGGCCTCGTTGTTCTGTTTCGCAGTCTGGAATACGGCGGTCAAGCATTTGGGCACAGTCAAAACAAGCAACTATATTTATCTCGTACCTCTGGTGGCGCTGATCAGTTCGGCCATCGTACTGAACGAGCGGATCACGCCCGTCGCTCTCGGCGGAGCCGCACTGATCCTAAGCGGAGTTTACATAGCCGAAAACGGTCGGCGCATCAGAGGACTAAAACCGATTCACCGATGAACGAACTGAACATTCGCCCTGCCGGGCCGGAAGACTCGGCCACGATTTACGGATTCATCATGAAAATGGCCCGCTACGAAAAGCTCGAGAGCGAAGTGGATACGACCGAGCAAGCGCTCCGCAAATCCCTTTTTGAAGAAAGTCAGGCGGAAGTCGTGCTGGGCGAGCTGAACGGGCGACCCGTAGGGTTCGCTCTGTTCTTCCATAACTTCTCGACTTTCCGGGGACAACGCGGTCTCTATCTGGAAGACATATACGTCGACGAGGAGTACAGAGGGCGCGGATACGGGAAAAGGCTGCTGCTTCATTTGGTCAAGCTCGCCGCCGAGCGGCGCTGCCGAAGGATGGAGTGGGTCGTACTGGACTGGAACGCACCGTCGATCGCTTTCTATCGCTCGCTCGGAGCCGTACCAATGGACGAATGGACGGTTTTCCGCCTGACCGAAGACAAAATCAGAGAACTGGCCGCCGGGCAGACGGAACAGGCCGTCCCGAAACGGGTTCCGTCGCCCGGACATCGAAAGGCATAACAGGAATCAAAAAACAGATGCAAAGTATGGTTATTGACGAAAGAGAGTGCCGCAAGGAGACCGTTGCGGAAGTCGCCCGGCAGATTATGATCGCCGGACGCACGGCCCCCAAGGGCAAGGGTATCGACCTGATCGAGATCGTCGCGGTCACCGGCGAGACGATCGAGGCTCTGGCCGAGGCGACCCGCCTCGCATCGGAGCAGACCGGCATGAAATTTTTCCTGCGCGACGCCGAAAACATCCGTCGGGCCGACGCCGTCATTCTGGTCGGAACGCGCCTGCAATCCCTGTCGCTCAATTGCGGTTACTGCGGTTATCCGACCTGCGAGAAAAAGAACGGCCATCCGGCCGCTCCCTGCGCGCTGAATATGGTCGATCTGGGCATCGCCATCGGCTCGATGACGGCCAAGGCTGCCGACTTGCGGGTCGACAACCGCGTGATGTTCTCGGCAGGCAAGGCGGCCCCGAGCATCGGACTGCTCGCCGGATGCCACTCGATCTACGCCATTCCGCTGAGCGTCTCCTCGAAAAACCCGTTTTTCGATCGGGCATCCACCCGCTAAATCCGACCGCCATGTATGATATCGAACTGAAGAACGAACTGGAAAGACGCTGGAGCTCCATGCGGGAAGAGCTCGCCCGACAGCAGGCCGACGCGCTGCTCGTAACCACGAACGTCAACCTGTACTACGTCAGCGGACGCGTATTCGCCGGCATGGCATATATCCCCAGCGAGGGCGAACCGCTCTTTTTCGTCCGCCGGCCTGTCGGCCTGAAAGGGGAAAACGTCCTGTACATCCGCAAGCCGGAGGAGATAGGCGATTGCCTCCGGGAGCGTGGGATCGCCCTCCCTCGGAAACTGCTGCTGGAAACCGACTCGATTCCGATGAGCGAATACCTCCGCTACGAAAAAATCTTCTCCCCGGAGCAGACCGGCAACGGGACCCGGCTGCTGCGCTCGGTGCGAAGCGTCAAGACGCCTTTCGAGCTCGGGCGGCTCCGGCTGTCGGGCCGGCTCCATGCCGAGGTCTACCGGAGAATTCCCGAATTGTTCCGGCCCGGCATGACCGATCTGGAACTGTCGGTCGAGATCGAGCGGGAGAGCCGTCTGAAAGGCTCGCGCGGCATTTTCCGCATATTCGGCCAAAGCATGGAAATCTTCGGCGGGAGCGTGCTGGCCGGAGACAATGCCGACACGCCATCGCCTTACGATTTCGCGCTCGGCGGCGGAGGCCTCGACATGTCGCTGCCGGTCGGGGCGAACGGTACGGTCCTGAGCGACGGCATGAGCGTCATGGTCGATATGGGAGGCAATTTCACGGGTTACATGACCGACATGACGCGCGTATTCTCAGTAGGCAAGCTCCCGGACCTGGCATACCGAGCTCACGACACGTCTCTGGAGATTCAGCGCAGAATCGCCGAAGCCGCGCGACCCGGCACGCCGGCATCCGAGCTCTACGCCATCGCCGTACATACGGCCGCCGAGGCCGGACTATCGGAATACTTCATGGGGCACCGCCAGCAGGCAGGCTTCGTCGGACATGGCATCGGCATCGAAATCAACGAGATGCCCGTGCTGGCTCCCCGGTCGAAGGAAATCCTTGCGGAGGGCATGGTTTTCGCGCTCGAGCCGAAGTTCGTCATTCCCGGCGTAGGAGCGGTCGGCATCGAGAACAGCTTCGCCGTGACGGCCGGCGGGCTCGAAAAGCTGACGCCGATGGACGAAGAAATCGTCCCGTTGGCATGATTCCGTCCAAAGACGCGGACTTCGTCAGACCAAAGCGAAAGCGCGACCGCACGGTCGCGCTTTCGCATGACATAGTCCGTTCCGCGGGCCTATCTTCTGCCGCAGCAATGACCGGCAGGCCGGCAATGACGCGCAGGCCGGCAATCGCGTTTGGCGTCCGACGGACATTCTTTCCTGCAGTTTTCCGCATAGGCGCACGTCGAGCAATCGGCGCACCGGTCTTTCCTGCACTCGTCGCCGCAGGCGCTGTCCGCGCAATATCCCCTGCTATGATCGCAATCCTGCGGGCAGCATTCGGTCGCAGCCTTAGGCTCGGTCGTTTTCTCTGGACCTTGCGCCATCGAGATCGTAAACAACGCTACGACAAAGACAGAAACCAGAAACAACAATTTTTTTCTCATCATCTTTTCTCTTTAAATAATTTGAAGAACGGCGGGCGATCCGATACTCGCCGATCCGCACGATAAGAACGGCCGACGGCTTCCTCGTATTATTCGCCGCCTGCACAAATATACGAAACTCTTCGTCATAATAATCTAAAGTAATCGTTCCATCACAACCACAAGACGAAATTTCACATTCCTTTCGACGCGCTACGGATAAATCCCGCATCCTGAACACGCCGCCCGGATCCCCGCGCGAACTCATCGTTTTATAAAGATATTTAAGACCGCAACATTTCATGCCGCATTCATGTGCAGATCGCGTGGAAATCCGTATTTTTGTAAATTATCAGATAACGATGCGAGCCGTTTCGCCGCGTCTCGGCCGTCATACGAAAAGCCGATAAAATACTTTCCAGACCCTCACACGAAAGAACCGAAAGCCATGAAACGAGACGATTTTTTCCGGTACGGCGATAAGGAAACGGAATACCTGAAAAGGCGGGACAAACGGCTGGCAGAGGTCATAGAAAAGGTCGGGAAAATCGAAAGAACCGTCATTCCCGACTTGTTCGCCGCGCTCGTACATTCCATCGTCGGACAACAGATATCCACCAGAGCGCACGAGACGATCTGGGCAAGAATGAAGCACGGGCTGCGGGAAATTACGCCGCAAGCCATCGACCGCATGCCGGAAGAAGAACTGCAACGGTTCGGCATCTCTTTCAGGAAAGCGGCTTATATCAAATCGGCAGCCAAGAAAATCGTCAGCGGAGAGTTCGACATCCAAGCCCTCGAGACCTTGCCGGACGAAGAAGTCTGCGCCAAACTGACGGAACTCGAGGGAGTCGGCGTGTGGACGGCCGAAATGCTGATGATATTCTCCATGCAGCGTCCCGACGTATTCAGCTTCCAAGATCTGGCGATCATTCGCGGACTGCGCATGACTTACCGTCACCGCAGCATCGACCGGACTAAGTTCGACCGTTACCGGAAGCGATTCTCTCCCTATGCCTCCGTCGCCAGCCTATACCTTTGGGCCGTAGCGAGCGGAGCCGTGGACGGAATGAAAGATTACAAACCTTTGAAAAACAAGGTCCGACGGAAAAACAAGCCCCCTAAACCGTCCGACACGCCGGAGGGAACTTATCTCAAATCAGAATATAACGATTTAAAAACGAAAACATGAACGCTATCCGGATCAAACGCTACCTTTCTCCGGTAGGGGAGTTGCTCGTCGGTTCCTTCGATGGCAAGCTGTGCATCTGCGATTGGGCGCACGAGAAACGCAGAGACGTCAATGACAGGCGAATACGACATGCCCTGCACGCCGTTTACGAAGACGGCGCTTCGGATACGATCGAGCGAGCGATCGCCCAGCTCGACGAATATTTCGCCCGGGAAAGAACCGCATTCGACATTCCCCTGATATTTACAGGAACGGATTTCCAAAACTCGGTGTGGCAAGAATTGCAGAATATCCCTTACGGCAAAACCGTTTCCTACGGCGAACTGGCGCGAAAACTGGGATGCCCCAAAGCCGTGCGCGCAGTAGCCGCCGCCAACGGGGCCAATCCGATTTCGATCTTCGTTCCCTGCCATCGGGTCATCGGAAGCGACCGTAAACTGGTAGGGTACGGCGGGGGACTGGAAGCCAAGAAAGGTCTGCTGGCCTTGGAACAGGCCTCCGGCGGCTTATTTTGACGCGGTCGGAAATCCTCGCACCGAGAGCGACAATTCCAAACCGCAGATTATAAATCTTGCCATATAGCACGGCTTTTGGGCGGCAGGCGTATTCGAAACGATCGACTCCCTCGACTCGAAGAAGGGCTCACAGACAAAAAAAATAACATTCAGACAAATACGAACAAACCTCGATTTTCCAAAAGCGAAGAACCGAACGATCCGCATTCCATTATAAAAATCTTTTGCTATCTTCGTGAACCGGTCGGGAGCCCGTTGCATCCCACCGCACCGGTCGCAGGAGCGGGTCCGCCATACGGACCGTTTTCCGAAACGGTATGATTCAATATGCCAGATGAAACAGGAAATTCCATACGCAAGATACGACTATACGGTGCAGCCCCGCGAGGTGGACCTAACCAAAAGGGCCACGATCATCACCCTCGGCGACAGTATTCTGCATACCGCCGGCGAAGACGCGGACCGGATCGGGTTCGGAATCCGCAACCTGCAAAGCAAAGACTCGACCTGGGTCCTGTCGCGCATGGCCGTCGAGATCGACCGGCTGCCGGCCGAATACGAGCGGTATACGGTCGGCACATGGGTCGGCGAGATCGGCCGTCTGATGACCACCCGCAATTTCATCGTCACGGATGCCGGAGGACAACGGATCGCGGCGGCTTCCACCCTTTGGGCGATGATCGACGTGAAGACCCGACAGCCGCTGGATCTAAGAGATAACGTCGACTATTCCCGAGCGCTGCTCGCTATCCCGTGCCCGATCGACAAACCGGCCAAAATAGGCCGCATCGAAGGCGTACCGTGCGACAGCCGGCGCGTCCGGTACAGCGACATCGACTTCAACCAGCACACCAACAGCATGAAATACATCCAGTGGATGCTCGACGCGCTGCCGCTCGAAAAACTGACCGGCTGCCGGATGAAGCGGCTCGACGTCAACTTCGTGCACGAAACCCGCTACGGACAGCAACTGGTCGTATGCTGCGAACGCGGGACCGACAGGGACCGTTTCGAAATCAGGTTCGAAGACGGGACCGCCGCCTGCAAAGCCGCCATACGATGGGAAACCTCCGACGAACGCTCAAACCAGACAGCATAATGAAAAAATCGATTCTTGCGGTCGCCGTCGCTGCGATCCTGATCTCTTGCGGACCGAAACCCGCTGCCGTCTCGCTTTTCAACGGCAAAGACCTGAACGGATGGACCGCCGTGCTCGAGGATTCTACGCTCCATCCCTCGACGGAATTCACCGTCGAGGACGGAGCGATCTCGCTCTCGGGAAAGTTCGGCTACATCCGAACCGAAATACCGTACGCCGACTATCGGCTCAATGCCGAATGGCGCTGGCCCGATTCGGCGACCAACAGCGGCATCTTCCTGCACATCCAGCGCGACGGCATCTGGCCGAACTGCTACGAATGCCAGTTATGGAACGGCAAAGCCGGAGACCTGATCCACTCCTCGGGCACGGAAAGCGCCGAGTTGCGGGCCGACTCGACGCTGATCATACTTCCGAAACTCGAGCCCTCGACGGAGAAACCGGTCGGAGAATGGAACACGGCCGAGATCGTCTGCTCGGACAGCACGATCACCGTGCACGTCAACGGCCAGCTTCAGAACCGGCTCACCGGTCTGTCAAACCGTCAGGGATTCATCGGCCTGCAAAGCGAAGGAGGCCCCGTCCAGTTCCGCAACATCATCCTCACTCCGCTCGATTGAGAGGCTCCCGTACCCTGCCGCCCGGGGTTGGAATAACGCTCGGGAAATAGTACTTTTGCCGCGGATATCAAATACGACGACAAAAAGATGATTACGGTTTCGAACTTGGAAGTTCAATACGGCAAGCGGGTCCTGTTCAAGGATGTCAATCTGAAGTTCACGCCGGGCAACTGCTACGGCGTGATCGGAGCCAACGGCGCAGGGAAGTCGACCTTCCTCAAGGTGCTCAGCGGCGAAGTGACGCCCACGCGCGGATCGGTCGCCTTCGGGCCTCACGAAAGACTCTCGGTACTCAAGCAGGACCACTTCGAATACGATGAGTGCACGGTGCTCGACACGGTGCTCATGGGCCATCAGCCGCTTTGGTCGCTGATGCAGGAGAAGAACGCCCTGTACGCCAAGGCCGACTTCTCGGAGGAGGACGGAATCCGGGCCGGCGAGCTGGAGGAGAAATTCGCCGAGATGGACGGATGGAACGCCGAGAGCGACGCGGCGGAGCTGCTGAGCGGGCTGGGCATCCGAGAGGCCCTGCATTACGAAAAAATGGGCAGTCTGAACGCCAAGGAGAAAGTCCGCGTGCTGCTCGCCCAAGCCCTTTTCGGCAAGCCCGACAATCTGCTGCTCGACGAGCCGACTTCAGCCCTTGACCCGGAGCTGGTTGGAGAGGTTCTGGATGTTATTAAAAAAGTTGCGGCACAGGGATATACAATGCTTCTGGTTTCCCATGAGATGAACTTTATCCGCCATGTGTCGAACCGTGTGATCTTCCTTGATAAAGGACACGTAGTAGAAGACGGAACACCGAAAGAAGTATTCGAGCATCCGCAGAATCAGAGAACACGGGAGTTCTTCAGCAAGATGCATATTATGGCGCAGCCTGAGTATGTTATTTAAATTGCGGACACAGCCAAAGAGTAGGAGAAAAGATTATGATAGATGAGAAAAGAATTGCTGATTTTTTTGCGGAGCTGGTATCTATTCGCCGTCCTTAGAGGAGCGCGAGATGGCGGACACCTTAAAAATAAAATTCGCCGAAATCGGGGTTACGCTTACAGAAGATCATACGCAGGAGAAGACCGGCTCCAATGCGGGCAATCTGTTCGCGCGCATTCCGGGCAGCCTTGCAGGAGCCCCGGTTCTCTTTGCGGCCCACATGGACACTGTTGAGCCTGCAAAAGGCAAAAAAGCCGTCTCCCATGAGGATGGAACCGTAACGAGCGACGGCACGACAGTTCTTGGCGCCGACGACCTCGCCGGTGTGACAGCCATCTATGAAGCTGTCCGCCACCTCATCGAGACCAAAACACCGCACCGCCCGATCGAAATTCTGATCTCGACTGGTGAG
>OGLX01001654.1_pt1 | contig 10612 bp, 7 predicted proteins | sample 1572821 | NCBI WGS metagenome assembly OGLX01 (sample SAMEA2581908, study PRJEB24529) | metagenome | biome: Human gut stool | place: China | collected 2011 | reverse complement strand
GGGAACTCTCGCAGGACAAGCCCGCCAAAGTAGCCGAGGGGCCTTCCATCTTGAAGAGAGAGGACGTTTATTACCTGGTTTATTCGGCCAATCACTTTGAAAGCAAGAACTACGGAGTGGGTTACGCGACTTCGAACAGCCCGATGGGACCGTGGAAGAAATACGAGGGAAATCCGATTCTGCAACATGCCGACGGCTTGATGGGTACCGGTCATGGAGCACCCTTCTGCTGTAAGGACGGTAGCTGGAAATACATTTTCCATGCACATTGGGATTCCACGAAAGTACAGCCGCGCACTTCGTATATCAAGGATTTTGCCATTTCCGACCAGGGAACGGTTTCTATCGGTGGCTCTCTTATCCGTCCGCAGGTATTGGGCAGTACATCACCCGAAAAGTAAAATGAAAGAATGAAAAGAATACATTGTATGAAGAAGTTTCTTGTATTATCAGTGTTATGCAGTCTGATAGCCTGTTCCTCGTCATCGGCTACAAAAGAGGATAAACCGGAAGAACAACAGCCGAAGAATGTCTATCGCAATCCGGTGATAGATTATAGTTTGCCAGACCCTTCTGTCATTGAGGGAGATGATGGATACTACTATTTGTATGCCACCGAGGACATACGCAATCTGCCGATTCACCGTTCCAAGAACCTGGTGGATTGGGAGTATGTAGGTACTGCCTTTACGGACCGTACGCGGCCTGATTTTGAGCCGAACGGCGGTTTGTGGGCGCCGGACATCAACAAGATAGGTGATAAATACGTGCTCTATTATTCTATGTCTGTTTGGGGAGGCGAGTTAACTTGCGGCATCGGTTGTGCTACTGCCGATAAGCCTGAGGGACCTTTTACGGACCACGGAAAGATGTTCCGCAGCAATGAAATCAATGTACAGAATTCTATTGATCCTTTCTATATAGAGGAAGGAGGACGAAAATATCTTTTCTGGGGCAGTTTTCGAGGAATCTATGCGATTGAACTGTCTGATGACGGACTCTCTCTGAAGGACGGCGCCACACTGCAGCAAGTGGCAGGAACCGCTTACGAAGGTACCTATATTCACAAGAAGGACGGGCATTACTACTTCTTCGCTTCCATAGGAAGTTGTTGTGAGGGATTGAAGAGTACTTACACTACTATTGTAGGCCGTTCAGATAATCTTTTCGGCCCCTATGTCAACAAGAATGGCGGTAGCATGATGGATAACAAGCACGAAGTGCTGATTCAGAAAAGCAATTCCTTTGTGGGTACCGGTCATAATTCGGAGATTGTGACGGACAATGCCGGCAATGACTGGTTCTTCTATCATGCGGTGAGCACAAAGAAGCCTGAAGGCCGTGTATTGATGTTGGATAAGATTAGCTGGGAAGACGGATGGCCGACGGTAGAAGGCTCCGTTGCATCCACGGAAGCGGAGAAACCGAAATTTTGACAAGTATGAAGAAATCTATTTTAATCTCCTTGTTGGCCCTATTGATGATGGGCTGTCAAGTATCGGGTGGCAGTTCCTTGAAAGTGGAGGAAACCACTGTTGAAATGCGGAAGAATCCCGAAGGAGTGGCTGTATCGGCTCCCCGTTTCTCATGGCAACTGGTAACCGACAAGCAGGATGTGATGCAGACTGCTTATCAGATTGAAGTGGCGGACTCGGACAAGGGCTTGCAGGCCGGCTCCGGGCTGGTATGGAACAGCGGTCGTGTGGAGTCTGGCCAATCGGTGCTGGTGAAGTACGCAGGGGCGCCTTTGGAGTCGGGACAGAAATATTGGTGGCGTGTCACTGTATGGACAAATACCGGTGACAAGGCGCAAAGTAGTATCCAATATTGGTCAATGGCTTTGCTGGACAGTTCGGACTGGAAAGCCGGCTGGATTGGACTGAACGACAGTACAAACTTGAAACTGGACGGTGAGCGGACCATCCTTCCGGCACGTTATCTGCGGAAGGAGTTTGATTTGCCGTCACAGCCGAAGCGTGCAGTCCTTTATGTTTCGGGAGTAGGCTCTTCCGTATGCTATATGAATGGCGAGAGGATTGGAAATGATGTATTCGGTCCTTTGCCTACCTGGTACGATGCTTCTGTATCTTATCTGACCTATGATGTCACCCCCTTGTTGAAGTCCGGTACCAATGCGATAGGCGTGGCTCTGGGCAACGGCCGCTATCTTTCCATGCGCGCCAATGGGATGGTAGGTTTTGGTTTGCCCCGTCTCATGGCGCAGTTGAATATAGAGTACGACAATGGTGAGACGGTGTCGGTAGTCAGCGATGATTCCTGGAAAGCGACGAACCACGGTCCTATAACTGCGAACAACGAATTTGACGGTGAACATTACGATGCCCGCTTGGAATTGGGTAAATGGACGGAAAGCGGCTATGATGATTCCGGATGGCAGTTGGCCGAACGGATGGAGGCTCCCAAAGGAAAACTTGTGGCACAGCTCTCTCCGAGTCTGAAGGTGATGGAGGAGATAAAGCCAATATCCGTTAAATCGGTAGGTGATGGAAGATATATCGTGGATATGGGGCAGAATATGGTAGGAATACAGCAGGTGAAACTGCGTGGCAAGAAGGACAAGCCCATTACTATGCGTTTTGCCGAAGTGCTGAAGGACAATGGTACGGAACTGTATCTTGACAACCTGCGCAGTGCCCTTGTCACGGATATTTATACTCCTGCCGCTGACGGTGAGTTTGTTTGGGAACCGTTGTTTGTTTACCATGGTTTCCGTTTTATGGAAATATCCGGTTTGGACTATGAACCGGCAGCGGATGATTTCACCGGTAAGGTGGTGTATGATGAAATGGCAACGAACGGTACGTTCGAGACTTCCGAGGAGTTGATTAACAGACTTCACAAGAATGCCTATTGGGGAATCCGTGGAAACTATCGCGGTATGCCTACCGACTGCCCCCAGCGTGATGAACGTCTTGGATGGCTGGGCGACCGCACTACCGGTGCCTATGGTGAAAGTTTCATTTTCGGCAATGCCTTGATGTATAAGAAGTGGCTGGTGGATATAGAAGAGTCCATGAATGAAAATGGAAGTATCTCTGTGGTATCTCCCCGTTACTGGACCATCTTCCATGATGACGTGACTTGGCCGGCTGCCTATTTTTACGTAGCCGACATGCTTTACCGCCAGTTTGGCGATGATAGCTCCATCAAAGAGCGCTATCCGTCCATGAAGCGCTGGGTAAACCACATGACGGAGACCAAAATGAAGGACTATATTCTGGTGAAGGATGAATACGGGGATTGGTGCATGCCTCCCGAGTCGCCGGAGCTGATTCATTCGGAGGACCCTGCCCGGAAGACGAACGGCGAAGTGCTGAGTACAACGGTGTTTTACAGCATTCTGCAACTCATGGAGAAGTTCGCGCAAATGAACGGACTTCCGGCAGATGCCGAAGAGTATGCAACACTTGCCATTAAGGTCAAGGACGCTTATAACAAGAAGTTCTTCAACCCCGAGACTGCACAGTATGACAACAATACGGTGACGGCGAACCTGCTTTCCCTCAGACTGGGTCTGGTTCCCGACGGATATGAAGATAAAGTATTTGCCAATGTCGTGGAGAAGACGGAAAAAGACTGTAAGGGACATGTCAGTGCCGGTGTGCTTGGCATCCAGCATCTGATGCGCGGACTTACCGAGTACGGTGGACTGGAACTTGCCTATAAGATAGTGACCAATGACACTTATCCCTCATGGGGCTACATGATTAAGAAGGGTGCAACCACCATTTGGGAATTATGGAATGGTGACACGGCAAATCCGGCGATGAATTCAAGAAACCATGTGATGCTTTTGGGAGATCTGCTGATATGGTTCTATGAGGATCTTGCCGGCATAAAGAATACTCCCGCTTCCGTCGGGTTCAAGCAGATTCTGATGGAACCGGTATTCCCGGAAAAACTGAATTATGTGAATGCTTCGCATGTATCGCCTTATGGCAGAATAGGAAGTTCCTGGAAACGTGATGGCAATAAGCTGGAGTGGAACGTTGAGATTCCTGCCAATACAACCGCTACGGTCAAGCTGCCGCTTGACTTCCATGTACAGGTAGATGCCGGTCAGGCGGGGATTCATTCCGTGGAGGAGGCTGACGGTAAGCTGGTAGTCGAATTGGGCTCCGGCAAGTATGTATTCATGTCTGAATGATATTTTTCTAACAACAATAAAACAGATGTAACTATGAGACTAAAAAGATTGTTTTTGGGGGTAATGCTTTTGGCGAGCATTACGGGTGCCGGAGCGGCAAATGCTGCTCCGGAAGACATCTCTGCTTCTATTTCCTTGAAAGTGCCGGGGAATGATGCCAAGCAATATCCGCTGGCCTTGCAGAAGATGCAGGATGGTGTGTACAGCTGCCGGGCTTCGGAAACGTTGCCGTTGGACATCATCCGCCAGGTGGTGGACAAGGATGGCAAACAGCGCATTACCGTCACACTCAAGGCGCTGGAAAATGTGTATTTCAACTACGGGGAACAGATAAAGACCGGTTACAAGCATTCGGACTGCCAGTTCTACATGCCGGGCTTCTGGTATCGCCGCAACCTGCGTTCGCCGAAGGAAGCTCCTTCTTTCCACACATCGGACAGTTGGCTGGTGCGTGAGGACCGTTTGAGCACTCCGCTGACGGCAGCTTTCAATCCGGCAAGCGGTACGTCCATGTCGGTTATCCGTATTGACAAGTTCGACAAGGAAGCTTTGACCACTCATAAGGAAGGAGAGGTAATCTTGTCCGGCGAGACTTCCATCGGATATACCGGTTTCTGCAATGTGGATGGTATGACTGTCTTGGCATACGGTTTCCCCTATAAGGAAGCACCGAAGACATATATCCGCAAATTGACGCTGGCTCCTGCCGTTGAGGCTTTCCAGTTGCTTCACAAGGGCGACAGCATCTCCATGACTTGGGAGGTGTCCGAAAGGAATGCTGCCGATTTCTCGGAATGCGTACAGCGCACCTGGGAGTATTGTTATGACACTAACCGCCCGAAACCGGTTGACACACCTTACACGGTAGACCGCATGAAGGAGGTGATGAGCAACTTCTTTGTGGAAAGCTATGTCAGCAATACCCCCACTCATTATTATTCCGGTGTAGAGTTGGAGACTGCTACTTGTGCCAATACCGATGTTGCCGAAGTGGGCTTTGTGGGACGTACATTGCTGAACGCTTTCAATGCTTTGGAGTATGGCAAACAGCAGAATCGCCAAGACCTGGTGGATAATGCCAACCATATCTTTGACACTTATCTCCAGAATGGTTTTTCGCCTGCCGGTTTCTTCAACGAAGTGGTACACTACAACCGCGGCTTCAAGGAAACCAGACATAGCATCCGCCGTCAGTCCGAAGGCGTATATGCCATTCTGAACTATCTGAACTACGAGAAACAGCAGAAGCGTAAACACTCCGAATGGGAGAAACGCATCAAGGGCATGTTGGACAGCTTCCTCAAGTTACAGAATGAGGACGGCAGTTTCCCGCGTAAGTTCAAGGATGATTTCTCTATTGTGGATGCCAGCGGTGGTAGCACGCCTTCGGCAACATTGCCTTTGGTGATGGCATCCAAGTATTTCAAGGACAAGCGTTATTTGGCAAGCGCCAAGCGTACGGTGGACTATTTGGAGAAGGAACTGATATCTAAAGCCGATTATTTCTCTTCTACGCTGGATGCCAATTGCGAGGACAAGGAAGCCTCCTTGTATGCTGCTACGGCTGCTTATTATCTGGCTTTGGTTACCAAAGGAGAAGAGCGTGCACACTATGCCGGTCTGGCAAAGAAAGCCGCTTATTTTGCCTTGTCATGGTATTATACTTGGGATGTTCCTTTTGCCGAAGGTCAGATGCTGGGAGATATCGGCTTGAAAACCCGTGGTTGGGGAAATGTGTCGGTAGAGAATAACCATATCGATGTATTTATCTTCGAATTTGCCGATGTGCTGCATTGGCTCTCCAAAGAGTACAACGAGCCGCGCTTCTCTGACTTTGCCGAGGTGATATCCACTTCCATGCGCCAGTTACTGCCGTATGAAGGACACATGTGCGGCATTGCCAAAGTTGGCTATTACCCGGAAGTGGTGCAGCATACCAACTGGGATTACGGACACAACGGAAAGGGATATTACAACAATATCTTCGCTCCGGGCTGGACGGTTGCTTCTTTGTGGGAGTTGTTCACTCCGGGACGTGCGGAGCAGTTCTTGTTGAAAAAATGATAGTCTAAACAGTAACCAATATTGTATTTATGAATAAGATGATGACTTTGTTGGCAAGCGTGATGCTATTGGCATCGGCTTGCACGGGCAAGCAGGCGAGTGAAAAGACTGCTTCTGGACTGGAACCTGCGAACTTCCGTACGGAAGTGGATGGCAAGCAGACAGACTTGTTTGTTTTGAAGAATAAGAATGGTATGGAAGTTTGTATTACGAATTTCGGCGGACGTATTGTATCAGTGATGGTGCCAGACAAGGATGGCGTTATGCGTGATGTGGTGCTGGGCTTCGATTCCATTCAGGACTACATCAAGTTCCCTTCGGATTTCGGCGCTACCATCGGACGTTATGCCAACCGTATCAACCAGGGTAAGATTACAGTGGATGGGGTAGAGTATCAGCTGCCGCGCAACAATTACGGTCATTGCCTACATGGAGGTCCCAAGGGATACCAATATCAAGTGTTCGATGCCCGCCAGTTGAGCAGTCAGGTTCTGGAGCTGACTTATCTGTCGAAAGACGGAGAGGAGGGCTTCCCGGGTAACCTGACCTGCAAGGTCACTTTCTCGCTGACAGATGACGATGCCATCGACATTCGTTACAGTGCCGAAACAGACCGTACCACTGTTGTCAATATGACGAACCATTCTTATTTTAATCTGGACGGTGACCCTTCCAAGTCTAATTCGGATTATCTGCTCACTATTGATGCAGATGCCTATACTCCTGTAGATAGTACTTTTATGACGAATGGTGAGATTGTTTCTGTAGAAGGTACGGATATGGATTTTCGTACTCCTACAGCCATTGGTGCTCGTATTGACAATGAATTTGAACAATTGAAGAACGGTAAAGGATATGACCACAATTGGGTACTTAATACGAAAGGTGATATCACTCGTCCGTGCGCAACTCTTGAGTCTCCCGTGACGGGTATTGTTCTTGATGTTTATACCAATGAACCTGGTATTCAGATTTATACTGGTAATTTTCTTGATGGTACATTAACTGGGAAGAAAGGCTTTGTATATGACCATCGTGCTTCCGTCTGTTTGGAAACGCAAAAATATCCAGATACTCCCAATAAACCGGAATGGCCTTCGGCATTGTTAAAGCCCGGGGAGAAGTATGACAGTCATTGTATCTATCGTTTTTCGGTGAAGAAATGAAGATATAATATATAAACCTCCGAAATTACTGATGAAAAGCTATTGTATATCTGATTATCAGTAATTTCGGAAAGGTCGATTTTATCGCATGGCGAGCGCCTTGTTTTCGGCGGCTTCCATGATTTCCCGTTCTCCCGGTCCTTTGTCGTTAATGCCGCAAAGGTGCAGGATGCCGTGGATGATGACGCGGTACAGCTCCCGTTCGTAGTCATTGCCGGCAAACTGTTCGGCGTTGGTGCGTACCGTATCCAGGCTGATGAAGAGGTCGCCGCTCAGGCGGTTGCCTTCGCAGTAGTCGAAAGTGATGATGTCCGTGTAGTAATCGTGCTGAAGGTACTGGCGGTTCACTTCGAGGATTTTCTCGTCCGAACAGAAGATGTAGGCTATTTCGCCGATTCTCTTGTTGTAGGTGGCGGCAACGGCTTTGATCCATTCCGTTGTTTCGCGCTTCTTGATTGCGGGCATTTCGATGCCGTCTGTCTGATAACTTATCATACTATTTCCAGTTTTTTTAAAAGAAGAATATATAGCTGATGATGATAGCGGCGATGATACCGGAAAAGTCGGCTATCAGGCCGCAGGTGACGGCGTTGCGGGTTTTCGTGATGCCTACGCTGCCGAAGTAGACGGCAAGGATGTAGAACGTGGTATCCGAGGCGCCGCGTGCCACGCAGCTCATGCGGCCGACAAAAGAGTCGGCGCCGTATTGCTTCATTGTATCAATCATCAGTCCGTTGGCCCCGCTGCCGCTTAACGATTTCATCAATGCAGTGGGCAGTGCTCCCACAAAGCTTGTGTCGACTCCGCATAGTCCTACTACGTATCCGATACCTCCCACCAGAAAATCCATGGCTCCCGAAGTACGGAATACCGCAATGCCTACCAGAAAAGCAACCAGATAAGGAATAATGCGCACAGCTGTCGTAAACCCTTCCTTGGCTCCTTCCACGAAAGAATCATATACGTTAATCTTCTTTCTGACACCCGTTAAAATAAACAGGATAATGACACTGAACAGAAGAATATTCGCTATCAGGGTAGAGTAAGTGCCCATATCTTCCCGAGAAACACTCAGGAACAGGTAAATCAAACCGGAGAAGAAAAGACAGATGATACCCATTAAAATCAGAATGGGCTTATTGATCAGGTTTATCTTCTGGGCGATACTGACTGCTATGACCCCGACCAGAGTGGAAATGAAGGTACTTAACAGAATAGGAATAAATACATCCGTAGGCTGGGCAGCTCCCATTTGTGCCCGGTAAACCATGATACTGATCGGGATGATGATGAGGCCGGAAGTATTAATCACCAGAAACATAATCATCGGATTGGAAGCGGTATCTTTTTTCGGATTCAACTCTTGCAATTCTTTCATCGCTTTTAGTCCCAACGGGGTGGCGGCATTGTCCAGTCCGAGCATATTGGCGGACATATTCATAAAGATAGAGCCTAACACCGGATGTCCTTTAGGTATATCCGGAAACAATCGGCAGAGTACCGGACTCAGGAAACGTGCCAGAGCATTAATCAGTCCGCTGTTCTCTCCGACTTTCATGATACCCAGCCAGAGGGCCAATACTCCCGTAAGTCCCAACGAGATTTCGAAAGCTGTCTTTGACGAATCGAATGTAGAGTTCATGATAGCCGTAAATATCTCCGTATCTCCCAGGAAAATTACTTTTATAAGGGCGATAATAAAGGCGACGACAAAGAATCCTATCCAGATGTAATTTAAAACCATAGTTGATAGCGTGTATATAGATGATGCAAAAGTAGTTATTACGTTTCAAATAAACTAATAACAGGATAAAAGGTTGTCTCCCGACACGTCATAGATGAAGACTTCGTTGCACAGACAGTGCTTCCCCGCTGGCACAACTGTGCCATCGCAGTGGCACGATAGTGCCAACAGGGTGGCATGGCTGTGCCAATACGTTGGCACAAGGTTGGTCCTATATTCTCTTAAATCTTTATAAATAGCCTTCCGATAGCTGCCATTCAGAGCGTGCCCGGAGTTTTTATTCGTTTTTCTTGTACTGAAAATGAATGTAAATCTCTATCTTTGTCTCCTACTTTCAAGAAATAAATGGAACAGGAAGATTTTAACATACGCGAACATCAGCTTACTTCAAGGGAACGGGATTTTGAGAATGCACTCCGGCCGTTGAGTTTTGAGGACTTTAGCGGACAGGATAAGGTGGTGGAAAACCTTCGCATCTTTGTGAAGGCGGCACGCTTGCGTGGCGAAGCACTCGACCATGTCCTGCTGCACGGACCTCCCGGATTGGGAAAAACAACGCTTTCAAATATCATTGCCAACGAGTTGGGAGTCGGCTTTAAGGTAACCTCCGGTCCGGTGCTCGATAAACCGGGAGATTTGGCAGGTGTGCTGACCAGTCTCGAACCGAATGATGTACTCTTTATTGATGAAATTCATCGCTTGTCGCCCGTGGTGGAAGAATATCTTTATTCTGCCATGGAAGACTATCGCATTGATATCATGATTGATAAAGGGCCTTCGGCACGTAGCATCCAGATAGATCTGAATCCTTTCACGCTGGTTGGCGCAACAACACGCAGCGGTCTGCTGACGGCACCGCTCCGTGCACGTTTCGGGATCAATCTGCATCTGGAATACTATGATGATGATATCTTGAGTAACATTATCCGTCGTTCCGCTTCCATATTGGATGTGCCTTGCTCGTTGCGTGCGGCAGGAGAGATTGCTTCCCGCAGCCGTGGGACGCCGCGTATTGCCAATGCCTTGCTCCGCCGGGTGCGCGACTTTGCACAGGTGAAGGGTTCCGGTTCTATTGACACGGAAATAGCCCAGTTTGCACTGGAGGCATTGAATATTGACAAGTACGGTCTGGATGAGATAGACAACAAGATACTTTGTACGATTATAGACAAGTTTAAGGGCGGTCCTGTGGGAATCACTACCATTGCTACGGCTTTGGGGGAAGATGCGGGGACGATTGAGGAAGTTTACGAACCCTTCCTGATAAAAGAAGGATTCATGAAGCGTACTCCTCGCGGACGTGAGGTGACCGAACTTGCCTACAAACATTTGGGAAGAAGCCTTTATAACAGTCAGAAAACATTGTTTAACGACTGATAGTGGGCGGTACCATTTCACCGGAATTGATTAAAGTAAAAAGTCGGTAGTATCTCCATTCTCCTCCTTCGGGAAGGAGGAGTACCCGTAGGG
>OGLX01001648.1_pt1 | contig 10643 bp, 7 predicted proteins | sample 1572821 | NCBI WGS metagenome assembly OGLX01 (sample SAMEA2581908, study PRJEB24529) | metagenome | biome: Human gut stool | place: China | collected 2011 | reverse complement strand
AAGGGCGGATACGCTGGTCTATGAGAATAAAAAGAAGGCAGGCAGTGCCAGGAACCGGGCGGAGCGCAGCACCCGCAGCAGTCTTGCACTGGATACGCTGATCATTTTCACCAATGTCCTGGAGAAGTTCTCTATGCTGGTGAGTGTGATCCTGTTCTCTGTGATGATGATCATGTTTGCCTGGATCGTGTATTCGATCTTCAGCACGGTACGTCCCGTGGAAGGCTGGATGAGTCTGATGACACTGATATCGTTTGGATTTTTCATGATGTCCGTCATGCTGACACTGATCTTCAAATATCTGTCCGTGATCCTGAATATGAGCTTTAAGAGACAGCACTATGTAATCGAAGGAGTGGAAAAACTGACAAAATGATGTTTACGATTATTTTTCCGGTATTAAATGAACGTCTGCGCTTAGAGAACGGTGTGACCCGCACGGTGGAATATCTGCAAAGCATTGCTTTTGAAGACTATGAGATCATTATCGTGGATAACGGTTCCAAGGATGAGACACCGCAGATCGCAGAAAAGCTGTGCCTATCGCTGCATACGGTCATCACGCACCGCCGCAACATCGCGGGCAAGCTCCAGATCCACAGCCCGGCCGGACTTACGATCTATGCCATAGTCAACAAACTGGTCGAACTGAGCGAAATCAAGGAAACCATATCGGACTCCGACCAGTAGCGAACGCGTACGCTTTTATCCGGCCCGGCGAATCACCCGTCCTCAGACTAGAACATTTTACGTCTCAGCGCCGGAATCCGGACAATCCTGCCAGAAACGCGACCTTCCCGGTCTCCGGAAAGTCGTCCTACCTTTTCCCGCTCGCGTCGTACGACGCACCGGCCTCTCCCTCGCCCCGAAAAAAAGAACCGAAGGAAAGCACACTTAAGCCCGAAAATATTATTTTTGTTCCATATCCGTAACCCATACCGCGAGCGATCCACCCGACCAACCATGACGGAGTCACCGGCATACTCCACGGAAACAGAGCTTTCCGAACTGACGGCATTCAACCTGCTCTACCGGCTGCATGTCTCGGCCTTGGTCAATTATGCGGAACGTTTCGTCGACGACGGCACGGCACGCGACCTCGTACACGATGTCTTCATCCGTATCTGGACCGCACGGCGGTTCCGGATGCCCGAAACGGAAATACGCCGCTATCTGTTCCGCTGCGTATTGAACGCCTGCCGCGATCACGTCCGGCATCAGCAGGTCGAAAACAACTTCCTGTCGAAAACCATCGCGCAACTGAAGCTGCACGAACTGGAATACCACGAAGCGCACTGGGAACATGCTCCCGACGAGCGGCAGCTACGGGCCGTCTATCTCGAAATCGACAAGTTGCCCGACCGCTGCCGCGAGATTTTCCGGAGAACATACCTCGACGGCTGCAAAAGCCGCGACATAGCGGCGGAACTCGGCATTTCGCAGCGCACGGTCGAGGCTCAGCTGTACAAGGCGCTGAAACTGCTCCGCCGCTCGCTGACGGGAATCCTGACGCTGGGCGGCTGGCTGGTTCTCGGCAGGCAAATTTTCTGATTTTTCTCGTTTCCATGCAAAATATCGGACCGATCCGGTAAGTAAAAAACCGTTCAGAATCGTTTGTAATATAAAAGGGCGGCCCAAAGACGCCAAACAGACAGGAAAATGAACGGAAACGACACGATGGAATCCCTGACCGCGGCATACCTCGAAGGACGGCTGTCGCCCGAGGAGGCAGAGCGCCTGCTCGAAACGATCGAGCGGGACGAGCAGACCCGCCGAACGCTGTTCGAGATGAAGAACCTGTACGACATGGGACGGATGAATCCGCTCGACCAGCGGCAAATCGAAGCCGGCTGGGAAAGGCTCGTCCGGCAAACGAGTATCCGGAGCGGCGAAAACCGAACCGCCGGCCGGACGTCGGACCGTACGCCTCTGCGCCGCATGGCCCGGACCGCGCTGCGCTATGCCGCCGTCGCGCTGATCGCCCTGTCGGCCGGCTTCGCCATGAGCCGTTATGTCGTCCTGCACCGAGCCGCCGGATACAACGAAGTGGCCGCCGAAGCGAAAAACCATTCGGAAGTTGTTCTTTCGGACGGGACCCGGGTCACGCTGAACGCATCGTCCCGACTGCGCTATCCGACCTCGTTCGACGGATCGGTCCGCGAGGTATGGCTCGACGGCGAGGCATATTTCAACGTGTCGCGCGACCCGCGCAAACCGTTCGTCGTGCACACCGAGCGCCAGAGAATCCGCGTACTGGGAACCTCGTTCAACGTGATGGCCTACGACGGAGATACGTTCAATATCGTCACGCTGTTGAGCGGGGCGGTGCAGCTCGACGTGCTCGGAACGGAGGGCTCGCTGCTGGAGTCGGTGCGGATGAAACCTTTCGAGCAATGCCGCTTCGACACGCGCACCGGAGAGCTGACCGCAACCCTGCTCTCGGACGAAGACAGGAACCGCACGTGGACCGACGGCGTGTTCCGCTTCCGGGACGAGCCGCTGTCGATGATCGTCTCGCGGCTGGAAAAATACTACGGGATCGAAATCGCCGTCGACGATTCGCTGGGCTCCGTCCGCTACACGGGCGCCTTCCCTCTGGAACAGAAGATCACGGAAGTGCTCGAGACCCTCAACTTCGAGAAAAGATTCACGGTCGTACAGCACGGAAACGACTTCGCGCTGGAAAAAAAGTGAACCGTCATAATCCCGAAACCGAAAACCTAAAACCACTTCGAGCCATGAAAACCAGCTGATCCCCCCCTAAAAAAAGCCGGAACAGGTAAGACCCGATCCGACTCCGTTTGTTTTTAATCCATTCAATCCGATCCCCGTCCATTACCCCCTAAGTAGACGGAACGGGTATCGGCGACCTTTTAAAAACGTACAAATTTATGAAAAATTTTTCACTACATGCCATATTACCCTGCTTTTTATTATTGGCATTTAGCATTTTACAGGCATCGGCCCAGCAGGCCGTGCTGAACCGACCGGTCACGGTAGCCGTGCAGGACGGAACTTTCTCGGAAGCCGCCGGACAAATCGAACGGCAAACCGGACTGATGTTTCTCTACAAGAGCGACGACATCGACCGGAACCGCAAAATCAGCCTGAACGTCCGCAATCGCCCGCTCTCGGAAGCGCTCGACCTGCTGCTCCGGGGAACCGGTCTGGGATACCAAATCTCCGACCGGCACATCACGATCGGCCATGTCCCCGCGCGGTCGTCCAAACCGGTCACCGTAACAGGAAAGATCACCGACGCGTCGGGCAACCCGATTATCGGCGCCAACGTATTCGTGCAGGGGACGACCAACGGCACCGCCACGGGAACGGACGGCAGCTTCCGGATCACGGCATCGCCGGAGGACATGCTGCAAGTCACCTATCTGGGCTATATTCCGCAACAGGTAGAAATCGGCAGCCGGACCCGGATCGACATCACGCTGGAAGAGGAATCCACCGAATTGCAGGAAATGGTCGTCATCGGCTACGGCACGGCCAAGCGGGAAAGCCTGACGGGAGCCGTCGCGACGGTCCGCTCGGAGGATCTGACCGTCGCACCGGTCGCCAGTACGACCAACGCGCTGGCCGGACGGCTGCCGGGCCTGATTACCAAACAGCAGAGCGGCCTGCCCGGAGCGGACGCCGCGACGCTCAGCATCCGGGGCTTCGATCCTCCGCTGGTGATCGTCGACGGCGTGGAAGGCGACTTCAACAACATCGACGCGAACGAAATCGAGTCGATCTCGGTGCTCAAGGACGCCTCGGCAGCGGTATACGGAGCCCGGGCCGGCAACGGCGTGATTCTGGTCACGACCAAGCGAGGCAAGGAAGGCAAGCCGACGATCACGCTGAACAGCACGGTCACGTTCCAGAACCCGACGAACCTGATGCGAATGACCTCGGCCGGACAGTATACCGAACTCGTGCGCGAGGCGCATATCCAGTCGGGTCAGCCGGCCGAAACGGCCCGGTTCTCCGAAGAGCAGATACAAAAGTACTACGCCGGCACCGATCCCGACTACCCGAGCACGGACTGGGTAGACTACCTGATGCGCAAAATGACGCCCCAGCACCAGCACAACCTGTCGCTGCAGGGCGGAACCGAGCAGATCAAGTACTACGGATTCTTCGGCTATCTGGATCAGGAATCGATGATCCGGCGCGGAGGCGGCAACTACCAGCGCTACAACATCCGCTCGAACATCGACGCGAAAATACTCAAGAACCTGAGCATGTCGGTCGACTTCTCGACGATCATCGAGAACCGCCGCTTCCCTTGGCGCGACGACCAGGGCGAGAACTCGGTCTGGAACGATATCTGGAACACCGAGCCGATCTATCCGAGCTCGCTTCCGGACCCGACGAAGATTCCGTACGCCAGCACGAACGGCACCGGCGGCGCGCACATCTCGAGCAACCGTAATCTGAGCGGCACGCGCGACACGGACACGCAATCGATTCGCGCCTCGGGCTCGCTCAAGTACGACGTGACCGCCGTACCTGGCCTGTCGGCCAAGGCATTCGTAGCGCTGGACAAATGGTCCCAGGATTACAAATTCTTCCAATACCTGCCCGATACCTATCTGTACAACTACGCATCGGACACCTACACGCTCCAGTCTCTCTCCCTCGAGAAAAAGCTGACTCAGCAGGCCAGCAAGGGACAGCGGCTGACGGCCCAGTTCTCGCTGAACTACGAACATACTTTCGCCGAGGACCACGACCTGAAGGCTCTGCTGCTGTACGAGCTGATCGACTACGACGACAGCTGGATTACGGCGCAACGGACCGGTTTCGCGACGACCTCCATCCCGTATCTGTTCGCCGGAGGACTCCAGAATCAGTTCGCCGACGGCCGCGCGTCGGAAATGGGCCGTTCGAGCCTTATCGGCCGGCTCAACTACGCCTATCGTTCGAAATACCTGTTCGAAGCGACCGTCCGCTACGACGGTTCGGCCAAATTCGACAAACATTCGCGCTGGGGCGTATTCCCGAGCGTATCGGCCGGCTGGAGAATCTCCGAGGAGCCTTTCATCAAGGACAACACGAGCGTGATCGACAACCTGAAGCTGCGGGCCGGATTCAGCATGACCGGCTACGACGGCGTGGCCAATTTCGATTACCTGGCCGGCTATGTCTACGGAAGCTCGTATATCATCGGCTCGCAGGCCGTGCAGGGACTCACCGCGACGGGCCTCGCCAATCCGATGCTGTCGTGGGAGCAGATGAAGATATGGAACGTCGGTCTCGACTTCGGGCTGTTCCACAGCAGGCTCTACGGCGAGGCCGACGTGTTCTACCGCGTGAGGGACGGCATCCCGGGCAGCCGCGCCGTCTCGCTGCCCGACACGTTCGGCGCCACGCTTCCGACCGAAAACCTGAACAGCATCAACACACGCGGTTTTGAGTTCACGCTCGGCTACAAAGGCGCGGCGGGCGACTTCCGCTACAACGTGGCAGCCAACATATCGTGGGCCCGCTCGAAATGGGGCTACTACGACGAACCCGAATACACCGACCCGGACGAGATCCGGCTTTACAAGAAGACGGGCAACTGGATCGACCGGGACTTCGGCTATCGTTCCAACGGACTGTTTACCTCGCAGGAAGAGATCGACGCGCTGGACTACCGCTATCTGGACGGGTCGGACAACTCGTTCCTGAAACAGGGCGACGTCCACCTGCTGAATACCAACGGCGACGACGTGCTGAACTGGCGCGACCAGGTCGAGATCGGCAAAGGTACGATGCCGCACTGGATGGCCGGACTGAACCTCGATCTCGCATTCAAGGGATTCGACCTGTCGGCCCTGTTCCAAGGGGCTTTCGGCTTCAGCCAGAACGTCGTGTTGCGCCACGCGATGGTTTTCCCCGAAATCATGTACAAGGAGCGCTGGACCTACGAGAACAACGACCGTCATGCGATCGTTCCCCGTCTGGGAGGAGCCGCCTCGAACGACTGGGCATCGGACTACCGTTTGGTCAACGCTTCGTACCTGCGCCTCAAGTCGATGTCGATCGGCTATACCTTTCCCAAACGCTGGATGAGCCGCGCCAAGATCGGCAACCTGAGAATCTACGTTGCCGGGACCAACCTGTTCACGATCAGCAAACTGAACAAGTACAAGCTCGATCCCGAAGCGCCGAGCGGCGCGGGAACTCGCTATTATCCGCTGATGCGTACCTTTACGATCGGCCTGAACATTTCCCTTTAATACCCGAACAGCCATGAAAAAAATCCATATCATACTGATTTCGATACTCTGCGGTCTGAGCTCCTGCACGAGCGTTTTGGACAAAGAGCCGCTGGACATCATCTCGGACGACGTGCTGTGGAACGATCCGGTACTGATCGACAACTACCTGCTGCAATGCTATGCCGAAATGTGCTTTTTCAACGAGATGCCCTACGGCGCGACGCAGGACTGGTTCAACTGCATGTATGCGACCGGCTTCGCCGACGAATCGACCAGCGCATGGACCCAGACACCCAAAACCCATTGGCTGAACATCAGCGGCGGCGACTGGGACTGGTGGGGTTATCCGACCGTCCGTAAACTGAACGTATTTATCGAAAAAATGGAGACCGCACCGGTCGACGAAGCCGTCCGGACGGCCCGCACGGCCGAGGCCCGCTTCCTCCGGGCATTCGCCTATTTCAACATGGTCAAGCGTTACGGAGGCGTGCCTCTGATCCTGAAAGCGCAGCAACTTTCCGATTCGCCCGAAGAGCTCTATCCGAAACGCGCGACCGAGGAGGCCGTCTACCAGTTCATTCTCGACGAGATGAACGACATCATCGACAACCGGCTGCTCCCCGACGCATACGGAGCGGCCGATCTGGGACGACCGACACTCTATGCCGCCGCCGCATTGAAAAGCCGAGCCGCGATGTACGCGGGTAGCATAGCGAGCTGGGGAACGGTCCAGATCGACGGTCTGGTGGGTATTCCGGCCGACAAGAAGGAACACTTCTGGCAGGAGTCGCTCAACGCGAGCAACCGCCTGCTGTACGGCAGTCCGTTCGCGCTTTACGAGAAATATCCCGACGACCGCTCGAAAAACTACCGGAACATCTTCCTCGACGAAAACAACTGCGAGGTGATTTTCTCCGAAATTTACGACGGCAAGTCGGGCAAGGGCCACTCGTGGGACATGTGGCAGAATCCGAGCGGATACAACGCATGGGCCGGCGGACAGCAGAACTGCGTCTATCTGGAGTTCGTCGAGTCGTACGAAAACATCGACGGCTCGGACCCCACGATCGACCGCGAGAAGGTCGCCCAGTACTACACATGGACGCTCGACGAGCTGTGGGGCAAGAAAGACCCTCGCTTCAAAGCCTCGATCTATACGCAAGGCACGCCATGGACGCACGAGGGAGCCTCCGTGACGCTCGACTACCACGTAGGCATCTTCGTCGACGGACAGTGGATCAACGACGGTTTCTACGAAGGCGTGCCGGCGCTGGGCGTCTGCGCGAACAACTGGCGCCCCACGCCGTTCGGCATCCTGAAATACCTCGACGAGTCGTCGGCCATGATCCCCGAGCGTTACTACTCGAAAACCGACTGGATCGTCTTCCGGCTCGGCGAAATCTACCTGAATTTCGCCGAAGCGGCCTTCGAACTGAACAAGCCCGACTCGGCGCTGTGGGCCGTGAACAAGATCCGCGCCCGGGCCGGCATGCCCGAACTGCAATCGATCACGCGCGAGCAGATCCGCCACGAACGCAAGATCGAGCTGGCGTTCGAGGGCAACCGCGCGGCTTTGGCGCACTGTCTCATTGCACGCTTCGAAGATCTGCATCCTGCTTCCCAGGTAGCCGTCGTCAACTTCCTCTCGCACGCTTGGCACGGCATGCGCTACAAGCTCGACTGGGCAACGCAGAAATACTATGTCGAGATCGTCGACAACATCTGCGGAACGCCCGAACCCTATTTCAACGAGATGCACTACTACTGGCCTATCGCACAAAGCCGAACCCAACAGAATCCGAACCTGCTGCCCAACAATCCGGGCTGGAGGTAATACACTCTCTCTTTTTTGCAGTCTGCTGCGGGCTGCCGATGTAGCCCGCAGCAGTTTTTTTGCTAACTTACATTCCCAAAACGCCATGAAAAATATCATACTCCCGATCTGTTGCGCTGCGGCGCTCTGCATGGTTCCGGCTCTGATGTCGGGCTGCAACTCCGATCCGAAGGACGGATCCGCTCCCGAAGGGCCGCCGATCAACGTCCCGCCGGGCGACGTGACGGTCGCCGCATATTATTTTCCGAACTGGGGGCCCGTCGCCACGTCGGAATGGGGAAGCCTGCAACGGGCCAAACCGATGTTCGACGGACACAAGCAGCCGAAAGTCCCGGCATGGGGCTACCGGAACGAGAATCGCCCCGAGGTGATGCAACAGAAAATCGACGCGGCGGCCGACCACGGCCTCGACGTCTTCATCTTCGACTGGTATTTCTACGACGAAGCCCAGATGCCGGGCAACAAATACCTCAGCTCGGCGCTGGAAGAAGGATTCCTGAAAGCTCCGAACAACGACCGGATGAAATTCTCGCTATTGTGGTGCAACCACGATCTGGGCGAAATCGCCCGGGGAGCCGTGACACCCGAAACGTTCGAACTGCTGACCGACTATGTGATCGAGCACTACTTCAAGCATCCGTCGTACTGGCTCGTCGACGGATGCCCCTACTTCTCGATCTACGAGGTGAATACGTTCCTCGCTACGTTCGGAGGCGACTACGCCCGGGCCGGCGAGGCGATCGCCCGCTTCCGAGAAAAGGTCAAGGCAGCCGGCTTCCCCGACCTGCACCTCAACGGCGTGCTGTTCGGTCTGGGCGGCATTCTCAGTCAGGCCGTCGCCGCCCTCGGGCTCAACTCGACGACTTCGTACGTCTGGATTCATCACAACATTCTGCCCGACTTTCCGGCCACCCGCTACGAAAAGGCCGCGAGCCAATACATGAATTCCGTCCGCAACGGAGGCGGATCGAACGGGCTCGAAAACGGAGCGGCCGGCATTCCGGTGCCGTACCATCTCAACATCAGCATGGGATGGGACTCGTCTCCCCGATGCGGCAACGTAACGCCCGGCGAGTGGCTCCGTCGGCGCGACTACCCGTTCGGCGCCGTGATCGTCGACAATACGCCCTATCTGTTCAAGAAATATCTGGCCGAAGCGAAGGCGTGGACCCTCGCCAAACCCGAATCGGAACGCATCGTCGTCATCAACTCGTGGAACGAATGGGGCGAGGGAAGCTACCTGGAGCCCGACACGGAAAACGGCATGGGCTATCTGGAGGCCGTGCGCGACGTATTCGGCTCGCAGCAAGCGAACGGAACGGGCACGGCCGGAGAACGAACCGTCAAAAACTAACCAAACCGAACTGTTATGAATAGAACTTTGCTGACGCTGGCCGCCGCCGCGGCCGTCCTGACCGGCTGCCGCTCGGAGCAACCGGTAGCCGGAGACGACATCACGGTCGCCTGTTATTATTTTCCGAACTACCACACCGGAGACCCGCTCAACGAGCTCAACAAGGGCGAGGGCTGGAGCGAGTGGAAACTCGTGCGCGAGGCGCAGCCGCGCTTCGAGGGGCACGACCAGCCCAAGGTCCCACTGTGGGGCTATACCGACGAGAAGGACCCGGCCGTGATGGCCCGTAAGATCGAGGCCGCCGCGTCGCACGGCATCGACGTGATGCTGTTCGACTGGTATCGCTACGACAGCGTGCCGTTTCTGAACCGTTGCCTCGACGAAGGGTTCCTGAAGGCCCCGAACGTGAACGACATCCGCTTCGGGCTGATGTGGGCCAATCACGACTGGGTCGAGATTCATCCGGCCACGCACGGCGAACCGCAAAAGCTGCTCTACCCGGGCAAGGTGTCGCCCGAGGCGTTCGAAACGATCGGCGACGAACTGGTGCGCGACTACTTCACGCGACCGAACTACTGGCTGATCGACGGCAAGGCCTATTTCTCGGTCTACGACGTGCAGAAATTCGTCGAGAGTTTCGGCTCGCTCGAGGCCACGAAAGCGGCCATGGACCGGCTCCGCGAGAAAGCCGTCGCCGCCGGGCTGAAAGGGGTCCACTGGAATCTGGTCGTCTGGGGCAATCCGATCCTGCCGGTCGAAAAGGTGCCGGCCAATACGCTCGAACTGCTGCGCGCGCTGGGCTTCGACTCGGCCACATCCTACGTATGGATACACCACTGCTGGCCCGCCGACACTTGTACGGCCTACAACTCGGTGCGCGACGCCTATATGGCCTATTGGGACAAGGCGAAAGCTGAGTACGGCGTACCCTACTACCCGAACGTAACGATGGGCTGGGATCCTTCGCCGCGCACGAACCAGCAGAAAGACTGGAACCCGGCCTACGGCTACCCCTATTCGGGCATTCTGTGCGACAACACGCCGGAGAACTTCCGGGCCGCGCTGCAGATGACCAAGGATCGCCTGCTGGCCGACCCCGACGGTCCGCGTATTTTGAACATCAACTGCTGGAACGAATGGACCGAGGGAAGCTATCTGGAACCCGACTCGGTACACGGCATGAAATATCTGGAGGCTGTTCGAGACGTATTCGCCGACACGAAACCCTGATCTTCCCGGGCGAAATGCGCTGTCC
>OGLX01001647.1_pt1 | contig 10649 bp, 9 predicted proteins | sample 1572821 | NCBI WGS metagenome assembly OGLX01 (sample SAMEA2581908, study PRJEB24529) | metagenome | biome: Human gut stool | place: China | collected 2011 | reverse complement strand
CTATTCCGTATAGCGTTTTAATAGGGTTTTAATAGCGTTCTAATAGCGTTTTACATGGTAGTGATCCGGATGTAATCATGTATTTATTTTCATTTGCCGTATTAAATCGGACCTAATACCGGATTATTTTGCAACGATTACCTTTTCTAATCCTTCCCGAATTCTGATGTGAAACCTTATGATATTGAAGTGTTAGTATCCCCGTTAGTAACTGTGAATAAAAAAAGAACTAAAAAGAATAACTTTATTTTGATTTCTCGATTTTGAATTCAAGTAATAATAGTATTCAAAAATACAAGAATAGTTATTCAAATTATTCCAATTCCTTTCTACAAAATACTAACATGAATTCACATGAATTTTATTGAAAACTTTTCCAAAGTCTGTTTTACTAACTACTGTGGATAACTCAAGAATAAATCTCATTATCAATCATTAATAAAATCATAACCTGTGAATAACTCTTGACTCCACAAATAATAACGATTAAAACAAAAGAATCTCTTATTTTTTATACCAAAAACTCACAGCCTATCATAATACTCATATTTCTTTTTAAAAAAAATAAAAGATAATATATATATGATATTGTTGTTGGGAACTTGTTACTTTTGTCTGTTGAATCATATTTGATAAAGACAAAGTTATTATGAATCCTTTAAAAAAGCTAATGGGTGAAACCGTAATTTATGGTTTCTCGACAATACTCGGACGATTTATAAATTGGTTGCTGGTACCACTGTATACCAGGGTACTTTCTCCCGTCGATAATGGTATATTTACAAATTTGATGGGGTATGTTGCTTTGTTAGTTGTATTGTTGACTTATGGCACAGAAACAGGGTTCTTCCGCTTTGCAACTAAAGACAATAAAGACCGGGTGTTTTCGACTTTGTTGACCTCTTTACTCTTTACTTCGACTTTGTTTTTATTACTCTGTTTTTCGTTTCTCCCGCAAATTGTTAGTTTTCTTGAGGTGGGGAATCATCCGATTTACTTCGTTTTATTGATTGTAACGATCGCAATTGATGTGGTGAGTACTTTGCCTTTCGCTCTATTGAGAATGGAAGGGAAAGCCCTTCGTTTCGGGGTTATTAAATTCGTGAATATACTCATTAACGTGGGGTTGAACTTGTTTTTCTATTTGCTCTGTCCGTTTTTGGAGAAGAAAGGGATTTCTGTTCCTTTCTATCAAGCTGATGGTGGGGTAGTTTATATTTTCATTTCCTATTTGGTTTCTTCTGTTTGCACGCTGGTAATGTTGTTTCCTTATATTTTCCGGTTCAAATTTGTTTTCTCGCTCTCTTTGCTGAAAGATATTTTGAAATATTCATACCCGATCTTGATCGTGAGTGTTGCCGGGATGATTAATTTGCAGGGAGATAAGATTTTGATGCCTAAAATATTGGGAGATGGAGAGGAGTCTTTGGCTATTACCGGGATATACGGGGCAAGTTATAAATTGGCTTTGGTGATGTATATTTTCACGCAAGGTTTTCGTTTTGCTTTTGAACCTTTCTTTTTCAATTACGCGAAACATAATGATTCAAAGAAAATATATCAGGATGTTCTGCTTTATTTTACCGGATTCGGTTTAATGATCTTTTTGGGTGTCATGTATTTTCTCGATGTATTGAAATATTTCTTGGGGTCGGAGTATTTTAGCGGGTTGACGATATTGCCTTGGGTGTTGATGGCTAATTTGTTTCAGGGTATTTATTATTCGTTGTCTTTGTGGTATAAATTGACGGATAAAACGATATACGGGGCTTACATGGCGATTATCGGTTGCGTGATCACGATAGGAGGAAACGTGATTTTCTTGCCGAAAATAGGTTTTATGGCTTCTGCCTATTCCGTTTTCACGTGTTTTTTGGTTATGACGATTTTATCCTTTATCCTAGGAAGACATTTTTACAAGATCAATTATGATGTACCTAAGATTATTTTTTATTTCGTGATTTGTTTATTGTTTTATTTTGTCGGTGGTTATATAAAATTTGATAGTAGTTTGGTAACCTGTTTGGCTCGTTTACCGTTATTTGTACTCTTCGTGTATATTTTTATAAGGAGAGAGATGAGTTTTTTGCTGACAAAAGATTTTATGTACAAGTTAATTCATAAAAAATAGCTATCTTAGCGCAATTTATGGGAGTAGTTAAAAATGTGATTAACATCCAAAGTTACAGAGAGAATGAAGATTAAAATAGTGAATAAATCGAAGCATCCGCTTCCGGAATACAAGACAAAATCATCTGCCGGTTTAGATATACGGGCTAATATTGATGAACCTATCATGTTGAAATCGTTGGAAAGGAAACTTGTTCCGACGGGTTTGTTTATCGAATTACCCGATGGCTACGAGGCTCAGATGCGTCCGCGAAGTGGATTGGCTTTAAATGAGGGGATTACTTTGCTAAATACTCCGGGGACGATTGATGCTGATTATAGAGGGGAAATCGGAGTTATTTTAGTGAATTTGTCTCATGAAGTAACACAGATTAATGACGGGGACAGAATTTGCCAGATGGTGATTAATAAGGTTGAACAGGCTGAATTAATTGAAGTGGAGGAATTGGGCGAGACGGAGAGAGGGAGAGGAGGTTTCGGTCACACGGGTAAACAATAAATCATTTATAATGACTAAACTAGGTCGATTATTATTTGTTTTTTTATTGCTTTTGTGTACTACTCAGCTTTTTGCTGATAAAAAGAAAGTGGTAGAACCTACTTTAGAAGGTGAGGCTAAAGTACAGTTCGATTATGCTTTCATGGAAGGGGTACGTTGTAAGGTTTTAGGTGACTTGAAATCTGCTATTGCCTATTTCGATCAGTGTATGAAAATTTATAACAAAAGTGCTGCGGTACGTTATGAATTATCCAGTATATTGGTATTAGGAGAGGATTATACGTTGCCTTTACAACTGATGCGGGAGGCCGTGGAATTGGAGCCGACAAATATTTGGTATAATTTGCTGTTGGCGAATATTTTGCAGAAAAAATCAATGATTGAAGAGGCGTGTAAGGTATATGATAAATTGATATTGTTGCATCCTGATAGAGAGGATTTTTATGTCGTGGAGACTGATTTGTATTCTTCTGTTGAAAAGTGGGATAAGGCTATAAATGTGTTGGATCGTTACGAGAAACAGTTTGGAATAAGTGAGCCTGCTATTATAGAGAAGGCCAAGTTATATTCTAAAATGGATGATGTGAAGAGTGCCTCGACTGAGATCATGAAGTTGGTGAAGAAGTATCCTGAGAAAACGGATTATTTGGGTTTATTGGCTGAATTGTATTTGTCACATGATCAAGAGAAGAAAGGTCTTCAGTTATTGAATAAAATCGTAAAAAATGATCCGGATAATGGTTTTGTGCGGCTTTATCTAGCTGATTATTATCGTACAAAGAATGATACTTTAAACACGGAAAAATATATTCGTTCGGCCTTATTGAATGATAAGGTTGAAAATGGATTGAAGGTTCAATATTTGCTGAAGTTATTAGTTAACCAAAACGATGCGAATATTTCTTTGGATCATATCTATTCCTACGTGCAATTATTGTTAGAGAAATATCCTGAAGATATAGCCGTTAGGACTTTGAATGCTGATTTTCTGAAACGGTATAATAGACTGGAGGAATGTAAGGGTGAACTGGAATTTCTTATTTCTAAGGAAAAGAATAATTATTTGGTTTGGGAAGAGTTGTTGATGTTATATAATAAACTGGAAGATACGGCTGCCATGTATCGGGGTGGGGTAGAGTGCTTGAAGTATTTTCCGAATGAACCGTTACCCTATGTAATGGTCAGTTTGGCTTTATTGATTCGGAAGGATTTGGAGAGGGCAAAGGGATATTTGGAACAAGGGCTTGTCTTGTCTCCGGATAATTCTCCTATTAAGGCTCAATTTTTTGCTTATCTTGGTGAGGTGTATTATAAGCAAGATAGTATTGAACAGGCTTTTGCCATGTTTGATAGTACTTTGTTGATAAACCCGGGTGATATCATGACGTTGAATAATTATAGCTATTATCTTTCATTGCGGAATGAACATTTGGATAAGGCTGAGAAGATGATTTTAACGGCATTGAGTGCAGATCCGAATAATTCGACTTTTTTGGATACTTATGCATGGGTTTTGTTTAAAAGTAAAAATTATTCTTTGGCTAAATTTTATATGCGTTCAGCTATTGAGAACGAGAAGAACCCAAGTGGAGTTTTATACGAACACTATGGAGATATTTTATTCATGAACGGAGAAAAGGAGGAGGCTGTGAAAATGTGGCAGAAAGCATTGGAATTTAGAGATGAAGAATGTGGTGATTTAAAAAATAAGATAGAGAATGGTTTATCGGTAGATCATGAGAAGTAGTTGTGTTTTATTATTGGTTTTATTGTGTTTAGTGTCATGTAGATCCGTGAAGGAGGTTACGGAAAGTCGTAGAGATTTGCCGAATATTACCGAAGGAAAATTGTTTAAGAATATTATTTCTAACGAGTTAGATTATAACACGATATATGCGAAGAAAGTTGATTTATCTTTGAAAGATAACAAGAATTCCCATAGTCTTAAAGCTATTTTAAGAATACAAAGAGATAGTTTTATATGGGTTTCAGTTAGTGCCTCTTTAGGAGTTGATGTGGCTAGACTACTATTAACCCCGGACAGCGTGAAATTTATCAGCCCTAGAGAGAAAAAATATTTTGTTTCGGATTATAGCTATTTTGCTGAACGTTTTGACGTGGGGTTGACGTTTGATTGTTTTCAACGGATACTGACAAATCAATTCTTTGATTTTGAATCTTGTACCACGGAGGCTGTACGGGGAAAGCGTTATAAATTTGATAAGTCGGGTAACGATTATGTATTGTATAGTTTGGAAGAGAAAGCATTGGGGAGAAAATTGAAGAAATTATACAAGAAGAGGAGAAAGAATAAAGAATTTTCTTTAGTGTTACAGAAAATACATATTGATCCGGATTGTTTCAGACCTAATGCTGTTTCTATCGAGGATTTGGAAGAGGGTGTCGGAATGAGCGTGAAATACAAGTATATAAAGGATTTTGGTGGGAAATTGTTTCCCGGAAAAATAACTTTTAATGTATTTTCGGATAATGATAATTGGGAGGTTATATTGAATTTTGATCGGTTGGAATTTGACGTGGAAGTGTCACCTAATTTTAAAATACCTAGTAAGTATAAAAGAATGTATTAGCATGGATATTTGTCGTAACATATTAATCGTGATTTTCTTGTTTTCTTTCACTTTTTCTTACTCGCAGTCGATTGACGCGATTAAAAAGAAAAATGAAAAGACGGAGAGGGAGATCGCGTATTTAAATAAATTACTGGAAAATGCTCGTAAAGATAAATCTTCTACTATACAGAAAGTTTCAATTATTAACCAGAAAATCGGTAAGGGAAAGGAGATGATTCAATCTCTCACGAACGAGGTGAATTACCTTGATGGTCAGATTAAAAAGAATGAGTCTGTTAAATCTGGTTTGGAATCCGATAAACAACGGATGCTGGAATTCTATTCTAAGATGGTGTACGAGACTTGGAAGAAGAGGAATGAATCGGATAAATTAATTTATATATTTTCTTCTTCGAGTTTTGCCCAGGCTTATGCCCGGTATAAATATTTTGAACAGGTTCAGGATTATTCCAAGCGGCAGATTCAGTTGATTGAACAGACAAATGATTCATTGACTGCCATCAATAAAGAATTGAGTAAGTTAATGGCTTTGAAAAGTGAAACACAGTCTAAAATTGCCTCTCAAAATAATCAATTGATACGGGAACAAAATGAAGCGAACACGTATGTAGCGGATTTGAAGAAGAAGGAAAAAGAGCTTTTGCGAAAGTTGAATATTGAAATAAAGAATAGAGAACGCTTTAAAAAAGAGTTAGAGAAACTTATTGCTGCTCAGACTAAAAAGTCGGGTAGTAAAAATTCTACATATCGATTAACACCAGAAGAGAAACTTATTTCTGACGATTTCGCTAAAAATAGAGGAAAGTTACCTTGGCCTGTTGAACAGGGATTTGTGTCGGAGAAATTCGGGGTGAATGTACACCCTGTTTTTAAACAGGTGAAGTTAAATAATGCAGGAATTACTATTACGACATCCCGGAATGCTGATGTTAGAGCGGTATTTAAGGGTGTGGTGACGGAAATAATGTTTATCCCGGGGGATAATAACGTTGTGATTGTACGGCATGGAAATTACTTGACGGTGTATTCGAATTTAGTGGAAGTGTTTATTAAGAAGGGGGATACTGTCAATGTAAAGCAAAAAATTGGCAAGCTGGCTGTGAGTAGTGGTAATAACAGTACGTTAAATTTTCAAGTTTGGAGAGATAAAGACAATTTAGATCCACAATTATGGTTAACGCCTTGGTAGAGTAGGAGTATGTTTGAAAGATTAATAATATACTTTATTGGTGGTTGGTATTTAAAAATATTTTACTTACATTCGCTAGATAGTACGATAGTGAGAATATTGTTTTTAAAAGCTGTGGATAATGAGTAAAATGGTGACTAAAAAGAGCTCGATTATGATTGCGATGATCATTATTAATTATTTGAAAAAGCGATGGACAAATTAGAATTTTCGATTGCCTCTGAAATTGGTAATATCGTTAAAGTTGAGAACTTTATCGATTATTTCTCGGATGTTTATAATGTCGAACCGGATGTGTTCGGCAAGATAAGTTTGTGTGTTATTGAAGCTGTTAATAATGCAATTCTTTACGGAAATAAACTGGATTCTTCAAAGTATGTTAAGTTTTTGGTTTATGAAGAAGAAAAGCGTTTATTCGTGGCCGTGAAAGACGAGGGAGAAGGTTTTGATTATTCTTATATCCCGGACCCTACTTTACCGGATAATATAGAAAAAGATGCAGGACGTGGTCTTTACCTGATGAAAACGCTTTCTGATGATTTGATTTTTGAAGATGGTGGATCAAAGGTGACCATGGTTTTCAATTTATAATATATAGATGAGCGAACTTCTTTTTTTTAATGAGGAATGTGATATTCCTTCTTTTTTTAATGAAGAGAGAGTGAAACAATGGCTACAAGCTGTTGCTGATGATTATTCGTTTCAGTTAGGAGCGATCTCTTTTATTTTTTGTAATGATGATTATATCCTGGATGTAAACAGGAAATATTTGAATCATGATTATTACACCGACGTTATTACTTTTGACTACTCCGAGAGAAAAATATTGTCAGGTGATGTTTTTATCAGCCTTGATACAGTTCAATCCAATGCTTTAGAATTTCATACGACTTATGAAGATGAATTGCATAGGGTGGTTGTACACTCTGTGCTTCATTTAATGGGTTTTAAGGATAAATCAGATGTTGACGCTAGAGAGATGCGTCAAAACGAAAATCATTGCTTAGAATTGCTTAAAACGATATAATTATGTCACGATTACTGCCCGTATATGATGTTATTGTAGTAGGGGCCGGACACGCTGGTTGTGAGGCAGCTTGTGCTGCAGCTAATTTAGGATCAAAGACACTACTTATTACGTTGGATATGAATAAGATAGCGCAAATGTCTTGTAATCCGGCTATGGGTGGTATTGCTAAAGGTCAGATTGTTAGAGAGATAGACGCTTTAGGTGGTGGATCTGGCATTGTAACAGATAAAAGTACAATCCAATTTCGTATGCTGAACCTGTCTAAGGGACCTGCTATGTGGAGTCCAAGGGCTCAGTGTGATCGAATGATTTTTTCTGCCGAATGGAGAGATAGGGTAGAGCATACTGATAATCTGGATTTGTGGCAGGATGATGTGATTGAACTTCTTTTGGATAAGGGACAGGTTACCGGGGTTAGAACCAGATTGGGGATTTCTTTTAGTGGTCATCGGGTGATTTTGACGAATGGTACTTTTTTAAACGGTCTGATGCATATCGGACGGGTTAGTTTTCCCGGTGGTCGTATTTCAGAACCGGCCACGTTTGGTTTGTCTGAGCAACTGAGAGCGTATGGTTTCACAGTAGGGCGAATGAAAACGGGTACTCCGGTTCGTATAGATGGTCGAAGTATTGATTTTTCTAAATTAACCCGTCAAGATGGAGATAATGATTTCCATAAATTCTCTTTTCTGAGTTTCGCGTATACGAATTCACTTGAGAAAATGCCTTGCTATATCGCCTACACGAATAAAGTCGTACATGACATTTTGCGGGAAGGATTTGATGATAGTCCTTTATTTAATGGTACGATAAAAAGTATAGGTCCTCGTTATTGTCCGAGTATAGAAACTAAATTAGATACTTTTTCAGATCGAGATAGTCATCATTTGTTTTTGGAGCCGGAAGGGGAGAAGACAACCGAATATTATTTGAATGGATTTTCTTCTTCTTTACCTTGGGATATTCAATTGCGGGCATTGAGAAATGTGGAGGGTTTTGAGAATGTAAAAATTTTCAGACCGGGTTATGCTATCGAGTATGATTTTTTCCAACCTACTCAATTGTATCCGACTTTAGAAACAAAATTAATCAAGGGACTTTATTTTGCCGGACAAATAAACGGGACTACCGGATATGAGGAGGCAGCGGCTCAAGGATTGATGGCCGGAATAAATGCCCATCTTTCACTTCATGAAAATAGAGATTTCGTACTGAATCGAGATCAGGCTTACATTGGGGTACTGATTGATGATTTAGTTACAAAAGGGGTAGATGAACCTTACCGTATGTTTACTTCTCGTGCGGAATATAGAATTTTATTGAGGCAGGATGATGCGGATGCCCGGTTGACTCCTTTAGGATATTCTCTAGGTCTTGTGAAAGAAGATCGTTTTGCCGTGTTTGAAGATAAAATTTTGAAACGTGACCGGTTGATAGACTTTGTTACTAATTTTAGTATTTCACCTGAAGAGATTAACCCGACCTTAGAAAATTTGAAATCTTCGCCTATCCGTCAAAAAATTAAATTGATTGATATTATTTCGAGACCACAGGTAACCATTCCTAAAATTGTAGATTCAATTCCTTCTTTAAAAGAATTTATTTTTGATAATAATTTGCGGGAAGAAATCATAGAGGCTGCCGAAGTTTTAATTAAATATTCGGGATATATCGAGAGAGAAAAATTAATTGCTGATAAGTTGAATCGGTTAGAAAATTTAGTTATTGCGAATAAATTTAATTATATGGAGATAACTTCTCTCTCTTATGAAGCTCGTCAAAAATTGACAAAGATTAATCCGAAAACTATTGGGCAGGCATCACGTATTACAGGAGTATCACCTTCTGACATCAATGTTTTATTGATTTTATTGGGAAGATAAAAGAAATGTTTCACGTGGAACATTGAAAATAGTGCGAAGGGTACTATTGAATAAATTCGGGTAAAAAGGTATATTTGTAGGGTAAAAATTACAAACAAAAACCGAGGTATAAAATGGAAATTATTGAAGGGAATTTAATTGATGTAGAAAACAGGGAATTTTATCCTTGCGCTATATCTATATCTGAAGGAAAGATCATAAATATAGAAAGGAATTCTAATTCGTATGATCAATATATTTCGCCGGGATTTATAGATGCGCATGTCCATGTGGAAAGTTCCATGTTAATGCCTGTCGAGTTTTCCAAATTAGTAATTCCGAATGGAACAGTGGGTGTGGTTGCCGATCCGCATGAAATTGCAAATGTTTTAGGGGTAGAGGGGGTGAAATTGATGATAGATAATGGAGAAAAAGCACCTTTAAAATTCTTTTGGGGTATTCCTTCATGTGTTCCCGCAACTTCATTCGATAAACCGGGGTCCATTTTATCTATAGAAGATACGGATAAATTAGCAAAAACCGGAAAGTTTACGATGCTTTCTGAAGTCATGAACATTCCTGGCGTTATAAATAATGATCCGGATGTTATTGGAAAAATAGAAATAGCCAAGAAATATCAATTAAAAATAGATGGTCATGCACCGGAACTCACGGGTGATTCTCTGAGTTCATATATTGCTCATGGTATAGAAACCGATCATGAATCTTCGACCATAGAAGAGGCAGAAGAGAAAATTTCGAAAGGAATGCACATTATGATCAGGGAGGGAAGTGCTGCTAAAAACTATGATGCGTTAAAATCATTGATTGCTACACGTACGGATAGCGTCATGTTTTGCACGGATGATTCACACGCTGATGACCTATTAAATAAAGGTCATATTAATAAAATTGTCAGAAAAGCATTGGCTGATGGCTATGGTATTTTTGATATTTTGCAGATAGCGTGTCTTAATCCGGTACATTTTTATAATTTGAATATAGGAACTTTGCATGTTGGGGATAGTGCGGATTTCATTATTCTGGATGATATAGAATCTTTGAATATACGTTCTACTTATATTCGTGGGGAGGTAGTCTATGGTGAAAACAGTTCTAAAAATAATCCGGTTTGTGATGTACCTTTATTAAATAAGTTTCATCATGATGAAATAAGTTTATCTGATCTCCATACTAATGTTTTTGGAGATGTTACCTGTATTCAAGTAAAACCTGATAGTCTTTTGACAGACCGTAAAACCCTTCATTTCGATGAAAAGATAGAAAATTTTCAAGCAGAAGTTCCTATGGAAGAATATGTGAAAGAATGTGTGGATGTTGCGAC
>OGLX01001642.1_pt1 | contig 10666 bp, 8 predicted proteins | sample 1572821 | NCBI WGS metagenome assembly OGLX01 (sample SAMEA2581908, study PRJEB24529) | metagenome | biome: Human gut stool | place: China | collected 2011 | reverse complement strand
GGGAGTATAGCTGTGGAAGAGGCAACTTCCCCGACTGGTCTATCATCATTGTGCGCAGTAACTTCAAGAAGAACCAAGAAGAAAGCCTGAAAGATTTGGCTCGCTTCTTCAAGGAGTACATGCCACGCTACGGTTACAAATACCTTTGTACCGAAGGTGATAACTACAAGTATTATCAAACACTCGGTTTAAAGCTCATCTATCGAGGAATCTTTGATCAAAACAATTATGGATTGCCGATTAAAGACTTAAATGTCTGACACATCGTTTAGAATTGAGGAGGGGACTTTTCCCCTCCTTTTTTTCTTTCTGATACGCCCCATTATGAGCAGGTGCCATTTGAGGTGCCAGGTTCGTGGGTATGGTGTACATTGGGAGATTTGGCTTTTTACAAAAAAGGCCCATTCGGAAGTAGTCTAACTAAAGCTATGTTTGTTCCCAAAAGTAATGATACATACAAAGTATATGAACAAAAGAATGCCATACAAAAGGATAATACCCTTGGCTCATATTTTATAACGAAAGAAAAATATGATTCACTAATTGGATTTGCTATACAACCATATGATATTATCGTAAGTTGTGCAGGTACTATTGGAGAAACGTATGTATTGCCTCAGAATAGTCAAGAAGGAATAATCAATCAAGCCTTAATGCTTATCAGACTTTATAGCCGAGAGATAGAACAGTTTTACCTTCTTTACTTTGACTTTATTCTTAAGGAAGAAGCATATAAGGAAAGTAAGGGTACTGCTATTAAAAACATTCCTCCATTTGATGTATTGAAGGGTTTCCACATTCCTTTACCACCAATTAGTGAACAGCAAAGAATCTTGAAAGAAATTGAGCATTGGTTCTCTTTGATTGACATCATAGAAAGAGGTAAAGATGACTTGCAAACCACCATTAAGCAAGCCAAGAGTAAGATTCTTGACCTTGCCATTCATGGCAAACTTGTACCGCAAGACCCGAATGACGAACCTGCCTCTGAATTGCTCAAACGCATCAATCCAAAGGCAGAAGTCACTTGTGATAACGGGCATTATACGCAGTTACCAATTGGATGGGAGGTTGTTTCGATGCAAATGTTATGTTCTTTGACGGATGGAAAGAAACTTGACGGTAAGGAAATGCCAAATCTTGACGTAAAATATCTAAGAGGAGAACGTGATTTTAAGACTTTGACCAATGGGCGATATGTAGCAGCCAATAACCTGTTGATTTTAGTTGATGGAGAAAACTCTGGTGAAGTGTTCAGAACACCGATTGAGGGTTATCAAGGTAGTACATTCAAGCAACTACACATTGCTGAAAACATACATACTGACTATCTTTTGCACGTAATTAACCTACATCGTAAGAGTTTACGTGAGAACAAAATTGGTTCGGCAATACCTCATTTGAACAAAAAACAATTTAAGGCAATAGAGGTGCCCGTACCGCCTTATAATGAGCAAGTAAAGATTGTTGCTGCAATAAATTCAGCGCAAGATAGATTGGATACAATCATGGAGAACTTATAAATTCTCCATGATTGTATCAAGTTTTTCAAACATCACATTTACAGCATTGGTTATACGCTTTTGTTCCTCTTTGGGTGGTATTGGTATGCAAAGTTTAGAGTATTCTGAAATCCAATAACGCTTATGAGTGTCACCAATGAGTCGTGTTATGTTCATAAACATAGCGACATATTCAATTTCTATACTGTCAGCCACTCTTAAAATTTTCATGGCAGATGATTTTACTTTGAATGGAAAATCAACGAGTTTAGAATCTGTGGTAAAGTCATCAAAAATGATACAGGGTGTATTCTGATAAATGCCTTCAGTTTCGTTGGTATATCCTATTATAAAAGACTTCCCAGCCGTTAAAACAGGGGTCAAATATCTATCATCGTAATCAGTTGATTTGACTATATAAGCTTGTGGCTGCTCATATTTTACGATGTTTTCTAATTGACATTCGCACCATCCATCAGGTAACTGCGTATAATGCCCGATACGTACCTTTATATTATTACCATATTCATTCTAATTCAATGTAGTATGGTAACAAAATTCAAAAAACAATTGGCAAAGAGTAATCTCGCCAAGAACACCGTCACATCCTATGTGTGGACGGTGCAGTATTTTCTCAATCATTATGGGGAAGTAAATAAGAAGAACCTTTTAGCATACAAGGGGTATTTGGTGGAGAACTTCAAACCGCAGACAGTGAACCTGCGCTTACAAGGAATCAATAAATTCCTAGAGTTTACAAAACAGGAGAAGCTGAAAGTGAAGTTCGTAAAGGTGCAACAAAAGAACTTTTTGGAAAATGTAATCAGTGATGCCGATTACAAATTTCTCAAAGCCAGGCTTAAAGCTGATGGCTATGAAGAGTGGTATTTCATCGTGTGGTTCATGGCTGCCACCGGGGCACGTGTTAGTGAATTGCTCCACATCAAAGCGGAACATATCAAAGTGGGTTATCTTGACCTGTATAGCAAAGGCGGAAAGATTCGACGGCTATACATCCCCAAGAATCTACGAACTGAAGCTGAAAAGTGGTTGAAGAATCAAGGCATGACATCCGGCTATATCTTCTTGAACCGTTTCGGTCAGCGCATTACCACTCGCGGAATCGCTTCCCAACTCAAACATTTTGCTGAAAAATACGGAATGAATAAGGAGGTTGTTTATCCTCATTCATTCCGCCACCGTTTTGCAAAAAACTTCCTTGACCGCTTTAACGACCTTGCTCTGCTTGCCGACCTTATGGGGCATGAAAGCATAGAGACCACTCGTATCTATTTACGCCGTACTGCCAGCGAACAGCAAAAGATTGTGGATAAAGTGGTGAACTGGTAAAATCACATTAACCCTTAGGAGTGTATTCACTTACACTTCTAAGACCTTTTGGATATTATCAAGAACAGAGAATAGTTCTTCTATCTTTTGAACAATACGCTGTTGTTCGGCAAGTGGAGGAAGTGGAAAATACATATCGTTAAAATCTGTACTATTAAATCCTGCTTGAGCTGTTCTTGATATTTCTTTCAGTTTTCCCTGATACAGGTCAGACAAATAGTAATAATATGCGAACTCCTTATATATGAGATTCTCAAATTTAAAAATAACCTTTGCCATTGCCACATTATAAGCCCCTTGTTCAGCATGAAATACTTTTCCTAAAGAGCCACCATAACGAGCTAATAATATATCTCCCTTTTTAGTCTGTTTGGAAGCAAGATTAATTGGAATATAAACAGGTACAGGAGACTCTCCATAATCTCTAATCTGATAAAGCCTAATGTAATTTGGCTTAGGTTTAGTTTCAAAATAATTTTTTGATGGTTGAGCTCCTCCTGATATATCTAAGATGGAATTATGACCACACCATACCCATGACTCAGGAATTTCATAAGGAAACTTCTCACTATGCCCGTTATCACGAGGAGTGAAGTTAGGATTTATGCGTTTCAAGAGTTCTACGGCTGGCTCGTCATTCGGGTCTTGAGGTACGAGTTTGCCATGAATGGCGAGGTCAAGGATTTTGCTCTTGGTTTGTTTGATTGTGGTCTGCAAGTCAGCTTTACCTTGCTCAATTTGGTCAATTAAAGATAACCAATTCTTTGTCTCAGCAATTATACGTTTTTGCTCTGCGATAGGAGCTAAAGGAATTGGCAAGCATCTAAACTTATCAAAATCAATGCTATCTACAGTCGTTCCATCTTTATGATATTCTTTTAAGATAATGTGTTCGTTAGCTTTAATAATAACGTACAGATATTCAGAAAGCTCCTGTATATGAGGTGAAATAGTCTTTAAATCTTGGTTAACTGTAGCTGGCTTTTCTAATATAGAAAGAGGAAGAGTATGTCTTAATATGCCGCTGCGTGTTACCACAAGTAACGTACCTTTCTCATATAATGTCATTCCTACCAAAGCCTTATCTGTGATTTTCATCAGAGAGTTTGTAATATGGCTACACTTCATGTCCTTAGAAGTTACCCATAGATGCTTCCCATTATCCCAATATTCTTTATTATCCATTGAAGGAGTTTTACCTCCACCAAAAGAAACAATATCTTCCAACTTACACCATTTCCACCCCTTCGGCAACAAGTAGGGATAATGGGGCGTATCAGAAGTCTTTGCAGACTTTTTGCTCCGCTTAATTTTACCTTCCTTTATCAGTCGTTCTTTTTCAGCCTTTATTCGTTCGAGTAGAACTGATGCAGGTTCATCATTGGGGTCTTGCGGTACAAGTTTTCCATGTATCGCAAGGTCGAGTATCTTTTGACGTAATGCTTTTGTATCCATCGTTGTATATCTGTTTGTAATTGAACAGCCAAAAACTGCACAATTACTATTCATTTTCTTCCAGTTTCTTTAATTCCTCATTCTCTTCAAACTCTTCAATCCATTCCTTCACCTTGGCTTGCAATAAAGCCTTGTTGGGGAGATAGAGTTGATAAGCAGAAGCATAGATGTTAGCATCTTTAGGCAAGGTGAGTTCCACAAGTGCATCGTTCTTCTCCCTGCACAGCAGAATACCAATTGTCGGCTTTTCAAAGTCTTGTTTGACATAGCGGTCGTAATAGTTGACATACATCTGCATCTGTCCGAGGTCTTGGTGAGTAAGTTTGTCTATCTTCAAATCTATAAGCACATAGCATTGTAGCAAACGATTATAAAACACCAAGTCAACAAAGAAATGCTGCTCATCAAATGTGAACCGTTTCTGCCTTGCTTCAAATAGGAATCCTTTACCAAGTTCTAACAGGAATTGCTGCATCTTGTTGATAATGGCATTCTCCAATTTAGACTCTGAGTAAACTGCATCGGGCTTTAGACCAAGAAACTCTAATGTGATGGGATTCTTGATGATGTCCGATGGTTTCCCAATAGTTTGCCCTTCTTTAGCCAACCGCATTACTTCATCTTTGTTACGGCTCAAAGCCAATCTCTCATAAAGACAGCTTCCTACTTGACGGCTGAGTTGTCTTTTAGACCATTGTTGTTGGGTACATTCTATTTCATAGAAACTGCGGGCATCCGGATTTTCCACCCTCATCAGTATAAGATAATGAGACCATGAGAGAGCGAATGTCGGTTCAGGAATATGTTCCTCTGCCTTCGGATAATCGGCTAACCACTGGTTAGCCTTTTGGCTCGACTTTGGACAACCACTGGTTAGCCCTTTAGAAAAGACAATATAAAACTGCCGTATATTCTTAAGCGTTGAATACGACCATCCATCTCCCAACCTATCAGTCAGACGTTTGGAGAGTTCTTTCAGCACCGCCTTTCCGTATTCGGCTCTTGTCTCTCCCTTTTGCTCATATTCTACTATATATTGTCCGATATGGAACTTAGTATAAACCTCAGCTATATTGACGGCTGTTGCCACACGTTCCCTTGCCTGCGTGACAAGGTCAACAACCTTTAAGAACAGGTCGTTTATATCTTTATCATTTGTGCTAATATCTTTTCGCATAGCTCAATTTTCTTCAATATTTGCAAGCAGTTTTTCAAGTTCAGTCACCGCTCTACTGATGGTCTGGCTCTTATCCTTGATGTCTGCCATCAGTTCTGCCAATGAACGGTCGTCCTGCTCACCACCTTGTTTTATCCAAGTAATGTCAAGACTTGTTTTGTCTCTGGCAATAATTTCATCTACAGGGTATTTACGCCAACGACCTTGCGGATTATTCTCGGCATCGTAGGTCTCTACTCGATTATTGTAGCAAGAAACAAAATCATCCAAATGATGCCGTTCCAGTTTGTTGGTGGCAAGCGTATGTTTTATGTCTGTACGGTAATCGTAAAACCATATTTCTTTGGTTGGTTGTCCTTTGCTGAAAAACAACACGTTGGCTTTTACGCCTTGCGCATAGAAAATACCTGTAGGCAAGCGTAAGATAGTATGTAGATTGAAATCTTGCAATAAGCGTTTGCGAATAGTCTCACCTGCCCCTGCCTCAAAAAGGACATTGTCAGGAAGCACCACAGCAGCACGTCCTCCGGTTTTGAGCATAAGCATCATGTGCTGGAGGAAATTTAACTGGTTATTCTTGGTCTCCACATAGAAATCCGGACGATTGATATCCACAGAGCCTGCCGGACGAGTTCCAAAAGGAGGATTGGCAAGTATCACATCAACAAGAGTTGACGGTTCTTTTTCCAAAGAATCCTCACAAACAATCGGACTACGGTCTGTACCAATACCATGCAAATAAAGATTCATGGAAGCGAGCGTCACCACTAAGGGCGTATTATCCACACCATGCAAAGCTTTGTCACGCAAGAAATCACGTTTTTCTTTACTTGCTGACTGACCTTTCATATAATCGTAAGCTGTAAGCAAGAATCCACCCGTTCCACAAGCCGGGTCACAAACCGTTTCACCCATTTGCGGATTGATACAATCTACCATTGCCTGAATAAGTGGACGAGGAGTAAAATACTGTCCTGCACCGCTTTTCTTATCCTGCCCGTTCTTTTCAAGAATGCTTTCGTAGATAGCACCTTTCACATCACCGTCCATAATGAGCCATTGCTCCTCATCAATCATGGTGATGACCTTTTTCAGATAAACAGGCTTGTCTATCTTGTTTTGAGCCTTCGTATAAATCGTACCTATCAGATTATCCTGCTCACTAAGCAATTTAAGGGTCTCTTCATATTGTTTTACCAAATCCAGACCATCAAATGCTATCAAATCTGCCCACTGATAACCAGTTGGAATAGCCGACTCTTCTCCAAACATTTCTACATTTTCGGCATCCATCTTCAAGAATAAAAGATAGGTCAATTGGGTAATATAATCAGTGAATCCGATTCCTTGTCCGGCAAGAGTGGTTGCCAAATTCCATACTTTTTTGGTGAGCGATTGCTCTGTTGTATTATTTGTTGCCATTTCTTTATGCTGCTTTTCTTAAAACTACAAATGTGTAAAGTGAATGAAGTGCCTCGTCTGCCTTCTGCATATTACCAAACGCTCTAATCATTTGGGCTGCATGGGTAGCATCATCTTCACGAATATCTCTGATAGTACAAGCTCCGTTAGAAGCGATGTAATCCACAATACGACTGATAACCTCTCGCTGTTTGTCAGTTATTTCACGCTGGTTTTGTCCTAACCAAAGATTGAAAAACTGTTTAGAGGTAGTAACTACGCTATCCAATCGTTCGATTTGGTGGAAAGCAAAGCGCACAAGTTGTATGATATTGGTCAATGCATCGCTTTCTTCTTTGGTAGTGGAACGCCTTACCACTTTAGGATTAACTATGGCATAAGAGTTCCAGAGTTGTTTGGATGTAAAATGATTGTTTGCCATTTTAAGTCTGTTCTCCAAATCCTTTAGCATCGAATAGGTTATAGGCTCTCCCTCATTGTTGTAAATGATGCGCAGTGCCTCTATTTCGTCATAGTACTTTTTACAAAAATCTTCAAAAGCCTCTGTCGTATTTTTTGCTTCCTCAATGGAAAACCCTTTGGAGATAAGCGTATCTTCACCCGGCATCAATGTATTGACGAATCCGGCTGCAAGTATAAGAAGGTATTTCCGAGCATCCGCATGATTGGCAAGCGGAGCGACTAGCCCCTTACGTTCATTGTTAGGCTCATCAGTGATTACAAACGGTGGAAGAATGCCTTTCTCCAGTGCATCGTATATTCTGGCAGAAAGTTCCTTCATGTCATCATGAGACAAACGGACAAACTCTTTCCGTTGCGGATCATCCGCCTTGTTGTATATTCGGGCAAGCGTTGCCGCAAGCCGTTTGAGATACTCGTCAGGGATATAGCCATGACTAATACGTTCTAACAGCTCCTTTAGAGTAATCGTTTTTGTTGTAGGACCGTCATCTATAGGTGCCACTGTTTGCGCATGTTCTGTCACGCCTACCGCATCAACCAAATAAAAACAATCCTTACTGAATGCGTTTGGAGTGACATTGCGCAATTGTTCATCACCAATAGTACGCACTCCACGCCCTTTCATCTGAATATACAAAGGCAATGACTCCACATCACGCATGAACATCACCACTTCCAGTGGCTTTACATCTGTTCCGGTGGCAACCAACGTACAGGTGACAGCAATACGGAAATCCTTGTCGTTACGGAATTGGCGTATCAGTTCGTTACTGTCGCCTGCCGAATAAGTAATTTTCTGAACAAAGCGGTCGTCATTCCGTCCGAACACCTCTTTAGCTATCTGTACGATATTTGTAGCGTGAGCTTCATTGAGAGCAAATATCAAGGTTTTGGGCAAATAGTCCATATTCGGCTTACGTTGCGGGTCATTAAACAATTCTGTATAAACCACATCCCGATAGGTCGAAAGGATTAACTTTATCTGTGCCGGATTAATAACACTCCGATTAAGTTCTTTATTTGTGTAGTTTTTGGTTTCCTTACTACTTACAGTCTTGACCTCACCTGTATATCTTGTTTCTTCTTTAAATTTCTCACCCTCTAATATAGCCCCACCCGTTTCCGTGACTTGGGTTTTTATTCTATATACCCGACAATCCACATTCACACCATCAACGATACTCTTTTCTAATGTATAGTTGACAATGCGATTGTTATTGAAAAAAGCCATTGTTTCGGGAATAGGTGTCGCAGTCAAACCTACCAATCTTGCCGTATCAAAATACTCCAATACCATGCGCCAGTTTCCATAAATGGAGCGATGGCACTCATCTATAATAATCATATCAAAGTAATCGTGCGGTAAATTGGGATTGGGAGGCAAGGTTACTTCCTCTGCAGGTTCGTTCTCATCATCGTCATCATTATCCTCAATAGCTTCTCCTTTCAAGAATGAAAACAAACGTTGTATTGTAGAAATAACGACGTTACTATCAGAAGGGATAGAAGGTGAGCGAAGGCGATTGACCGTAAAGATAGTATTGAAAGCGTCTCCATTCTCTGTCAGTCGGAAAGTTCCAAATTCTCCCTCTGCCTGTTTTCCAAGATTATTTCGGTCGACAAGAAACAACACCCTACGCATTGGTGTATAAGAAAGCATTCGGTAGGCAGCAAGACAAGCAGTATATGTTTTACCCACACCGGTGGCAAGAACCATCAACGCCCGATTTTGCCCAGCACGGAAACTTTTTTCAAGTTCTGTCACCGCCTCATACTGGCAATCACGAAGTCCCTTCCTTTTCAATGTAGGAAGTCCGGCAAATGTATCCTCAATCCCCAGTTTCTTGACCAATTCATGTGGCGTAGGGATAGCCATTATCGGCTTGAAATAAGAATCCGGTTCACGAAAATCACAGAAATATAGTTCCTTGCCATTCGAGGTAAAGATAAAAGGCAATGGCTTTTGGTATGTCTGATAGATATTCGGAACACTTCTCGCGTATAAGGCTACTTGCTCGCATACTTTTGAAGCAAAAGCATCCGTTTCTTCACGTTTAGCTTCAAGCACACCCACTGCTTTCCCATTAATAAAAAGGAAATAATCTGCTTCAAGATTTCCTTTCAATAAACCTTCTCTTATAGCTACGGCCGTACAAGTAGGTTCATAATCATCCCTATTGACAACTTCCCAACCTGCATCAGTAAACCACTGGTCTATCTTTATTCTTGCTTTTTCTTCAGGAGTCATGTTCTTAACATTGTATATTATCGGAAGTTCATAGACACATCTGCAATAGGTAGCAGAATAACCCAGAACCTCCTAACCTAATTTAATACTTATTGTAACCTTTCCTTTTTATCGGTTATCAAATCTTTCAAATCAACCTGCAGGATGGCTGCAATCTGTAGCAGAACATCCAAACTAGGTTGGGTTCTGTTACAGACATAGGCGTTGACCATGCCATAGCTTTTGCCCAGACGTTTAGAAAGCCACATTTGAGAAATGCCGCGCTCTTCAAGCACCTCTCTAATCTTATTCAATTTCATAAATATGCAGCGTTATTACACAAAGTTAATCAATTTGGCTAAATAAAAAGATTTTTCCAACTTTGTTTCAAGATTTTCATCTACCAGTATTATCAAAACTTCTTATTATAAGCAATGATTTTCTCATCGATGGCGCCCAATTCTCGCATTAAAAGCTTCAGCTTATAGCACATTGCAAGTACTTTCCCCGCGGAAATAGCACCAAAGTTTCTTCAGAGCCAGGTTTTGATTGAACAGAATTCTATGAAATTGGAACTGGAACATGAAGTCTAAGTCCCTTTTTAATAGCTCGAAATGGCGTGTCGGAAACCCTCTATTTGATGAATTAAGAGCTCAAAAATACGTTCAAATTCGTAAAATCTGTCCGAAATTTTGCATCTTCAACCGCCGAAAATCGGTCGAAAACGAGCTGTTTCGGTGCCTGATTGGAGCGATAAACCGCCACTTTCCCACGCCAAAATGGCCGGATCTTCCCTGTTTTCTGGCGAAGGGGTCTCGAAAATCCTTCGCCGGCCAAATTTCGGGTCGGGCCACCGTGGCCCCGGTAAAAAACGACGACTTCGGAGGAGTTTTCCACCCCCTTGCGGGCAAGCTGTTTTCTGTTACGAAATCTATTTCGCGATGCAGTATGTGTACATCTTTGATTATCAATAGTATAGCACTCTAAAAGGTACAACCAGCAGGTTGGCAAGTATTTGAGAATGTGTAAGTTAGTGATTTTTAGCACCATTCTCGGCTTGTACCTCCATTT
>OGLX01001640.1_pt1 | contig 10670 bp, 7 predicted proteins | sample 1572821 | NCBI WGS metagenome assembly OGLX01 (sample SAMEA2581908, study PRJEB24529) | metagenome | biome: Human gut stool | place: China | collected 2011 | reverse complement strand
TTGACGAGATTTTCAGAGAATTGCTTGCATATCTCAAGTATTTTGACGAATTTTGCATAAAGGTTGTACATACGATGGTTTGAACTTAATGTTTTAATCACCACTAAGTTACTAAAAATCAGCGACATGTACAACTTTTTACTCATCTTTATCAACTTAAATTAATTCCGCCAACGGGTTAAATAATAAAAAGCCTATGAGAAAACATACAAAGTGAAGTTTAATTGAAACCAAGTATTTGGTAATATGAATCATGTGATTTTTTTTAATAATTTATGCTATCATGAAATATCAAAAATTAAAAAGAAATTTGTACACAGCATGCGTAGTCGCAAATTTATTTTTGATTCCTAGTCCTGTACTTTGGGCTGAACAATCATATGCGCAGTCTACGCGTTTGTCATTGGAATTATCCAACGCAACGATCAGTGATGTTTTTGCATCTGTTGAGAAAAATAGTGAATATCGTTTCTTTTATTCTGACGCAGTTCGTGCGGAATTATACCGGAATGTCGATGTGAATATTAAGAATAAAACCATTGACCGAATCTTATCGGAAGTTTTGGATGGTACGAATCTGACGTATTTCCTTAACGACAGACAGGTGATGATTATCAGGAAAGAGGAAAAAACGCAGCAAGAGAAAAAAATATCAATCAACGGAACTGTCAGAGATGCCCAACAGGAACCTTTGCCCGGAGTCAACGTATTGGTCAAAGGTACGACTATCGGTACGACGACGGATATCGATGGAAATTATTTTATCAGCGTTCCCGATAAGAATGCAGTGCTAGTCTTCAGTTATATCGGCTTTGAATCGCAAGAAGTGAAGGTTGGTGGACAAATCAATATCAATGTCAATATGTCAGAAGAGTCTAATAGCCTTGATGAAGTGGTGGTTGTCGGCTATGGCTCTCAGAAAAGAGCTTCTGTAGTCGGTTCTATCACGGCGATAGAGCCTGCTCAGTTACAACAAGGGACTACCCGTGCCGTGTCTAACAATCTGGCAGGACAATTGGCTGGTGTGATTGCCGTACAACGTAATGGTGAACCGGGATCTGATGGTTCGGATTTTTGGATTCGCGGTATCTCTTCTTTTAAGGGGACTGGTGTTTCGCCATTGGTGTTGGTCGATGGGATTGAGCGTACGCTGGATGACTTGTCGGCTGCCGAAATCGAATCGTTTTCCGTACTAAAGGATGCGGCGGCTAGTGCTGTATATGGCGTACGAGGTGCAAACGGTGTCATCCTTGTGAAAACGAAGAGAGGTCAATTGGGAAAACCGAAAGTCAATTTCCATTTGGAACAAGGTTTTACCAAGCCGACACAGTTGCCTGATTATATCGGTTCGGTAGATTATCTTTCCTTGATGGATGAATTGTATATGGATGCCGGTAATCCGAATCCGCTTTATGGAGAGGAAATGATCAACAACTACCGTAATAATGTAGATCCGGAGTTATATCCGAATGTCAATTGGTTGGATGCCGTATCGAAAGACATGGCTTCCAATACGCGTGGAGATTTGACTATTACCGGGGGTAGCGATATCCTTCGTTATGCGTTGGTCGCATCGTATTATGGTGAACGAGGCATCTTTGTTCGGGATGAAAGTAAGGATTGGGATTCGTCTACACGCTTGAACAAATATAATATTCGTTCGAATGTGGATATCAATGTGACGAAGACGACTGTTGTGGGCATTAGTATCGGTGGTTACCTGCAAGAACAGAACGGTATGGCTGTCAGTGGACAGGATGTCTGGAATCATGCATTTGAGACGCCTCCATTCGTCCATCCGATCCAATATTCAGAGGGACGTGATGTACGTGTCCGGGAACGAACTAATCCGTGGGCAGAAGCAACACAGCATGGCTATCAAACAACTTCCAGCTCCAAAGTTGAATCATTGTTCTCGGTTGAACAAGATCTGAAATTTATTACTCCCGGTTTGAAATTCAAAGGTCTGTTTTCTTTTGACCGCTATTCGAAGTCGTGGGTGAAACGGTCTCGTACACCAACCTACTACAATCCGGCTACGGGCCGTGATGAGGAGGGAAACTTACTGCTGAGAGTTGGGACGGACGGACAGGAGTTCCTCGATACGGAAAACAAAGGCGAATGGGGGAATAAGGCTACTTACTTGGAAGGAAATATCACGTACGATCGTACGTTTGATGGGAAACATGCCGTCAACGCCATGTTTCTTTATAACCAACGCGACTATCAGGACGGCAATGTCGTCCCTTTCCGCCGTATGGGTATCGCCGGACGTGCTTCCTATACGTATGACAATCGCTACATTGCCTAATTTGACTTTGGATATAACGGCTCCGAAAACTTCACGAAAGGGAACCGCTTTGGTTTCTTCCCCTCTGTGGCTGTCGGCTATATGCTCTCAGAGGAAAAATTCATGGAGAAATACAAAGATACTTTTTCTAAGATCAAATTCCGTGCTTCTTGGGGGTTGACCGGTAATGATCAGTTGGATGGCCGTCGTTTTGCCTTCTTGCCGACCATTGATACGGATGGCAGTTATAAATGGGGAGTCAACAACGATTATAACCGTGCTTCCCGTTTTGAGGGAGAATTTGGGGTGACGGATCTGACTTGGGAAACGGTTGAGAAACTGAATGTCGGAACCGAAATTGGTTTATGGAATGCCTTGGATTTGCAAGTGGATTGGTTTAAAGAGCAGCGTCGGGACATCTTTATGCAGCGTAACAACATTCCGTCGGCTGCCGGATTTCGCAAAACGCCGTGGGCAAACTATGGTAAGGTGGATAATATCGGTGTGGATTTGTCGCTGACTTACAACCAACAGATTACAAAAGATTTGCACATTGGTCTCAGAGGAACGTTTACGTATGCCCACAATACGATAATCGAAATGGATGAAGCGCTCGGTGTTATGGGAACGAACCGCCAACGGACGGGACATTCTGTGAACGAACTGTTCGGGTTAGTGGCAGACGGGCTCTTTACGGAAGATGATTTTGTTACTAACGATAAAGGGGATCTGGTGTTGAAAGAAGGTATTCCGTCGCATACATTTAACAATGTGCGTCCCGGTGATATTAAATATGTGGACATTGACGGTGACGGATCGATCACAAATAAGGATGAAGTTGCCATGGGAGGAACGGTCAATCCGGAAATTGTATATGGTTTTGGAGCGACAGCCCGTTATAAGCAGGTCGATTTCAATGTCTTTTTCCAAGGAAACGGTAAGACTCATCGTTTCATCGGTGGTGTGGCTTCGAACTTCTTGCCCGGATCTTCACAAGGTGCAATGGGCAATGTCTTGACTAACTACAATGACCGCTGGACTCCGGAAAATCCGAGCGAAGATGTTTTCTATCCGCGCCTAAGCTATGGGGCGAATACGAATAACAGTCAGAATTCGACTTGGTGGCTGCGTAATATGAGCATGCTGCGTATGAAGGATATAGAAGTCGGATATACGTTGCCCAAACGTTGGATGAGTCGGATCGGATTGGAAAATATCCGCCTGTATGCTAAAGGGTCAAATTTATTGACATTCTCGGCTTTTGATCTCTGGGACCCGGAACTTGATACGCAGAACGGTGCGAAATACCCGATTATGAAATCTGTCTCATTCGGTATTGATGTTAATTTCTAATTTGAGTTTAAGTTTATAAAAATAGAATCATGAAACTGTTTAAATACATAACGATAGCTTTTTCAAGTCTTTTTATGTGTGGTTGTTCGGACTATTTGGATAATGCTCCGGATGATACGTTGACAATGGAAATGGTCTTCAATGATAGAACTCGTACAGAGGATTGGTTATCAGGTGTATATAATCGTATTCCAGATAATTATTGGGATTTGTTGAAAGTTTGGGGATATGACTCGATGGGGGATGATTTGGATCCGTCGCAGCGTTGGTATCAATGGTGGGGGAATTCACTGAACTTCATCATCGGACAGTGGTTTACTAGTTCGACCTGGGATGCTGCCATTTGGAGTGCGAACCCGATTCGTATTCGTTCGGCTTATCTTTTCATTGAAAATGCTCACGCGTTGCCGGATCAGGGGGTGAGTGAGGCTAACATCGAACGGATGAAGGATGAATGTCGTTTTTTGATTGCCTATTATTATTGGCAAATGATTGAAGCTTATGGAAGTGTTCCTTTTTTCGATGGACTGGCAGATGTGAATGATCCGAATTTGATGCGTGGACAAATGCCTTTCGATGAAATGGTAGATTGGATTGATGCACAGTTGGTTGACCTTTCCAAGAAACTTCCGGCTTCTTACTTGAATGAATCTACACAATTTTATGGTCGTGCCACTTCCATCATGTGTTTGGCGGTTCGTGCCCGTATGTTGTTATTTGCTGCAAGTCCGTTGGTAAATGGGAACGAATGGTATGCAGGTTTCAAAAATTATGATGGTAAATTCCGGTTCAGCCAAACTTACGATCCTGCAAAATGGAAACGTGCCGCAGATGCTAACCGGGAGTTGATCGAAGCAGCACATGCTGCCGGTCATGATTTGGTACGTGAATATAATGCCGATGGCAGTATTGATCCTTTCATGTCTTGTTATAATGTGTTTTTCCTGCGCGGCGATCAGAATCCTGAAGCTCTGTTCATCCGTTCCGACTGCAATTTCAGTGAGTTTGAAAAACATGCTACTCCGCGTGGAGCATCCGGTAACGGTGGTTTGGGTGTCTATCAGACATTGGTCGATGCCTTCGCCATGAAGGATGGTTCCCTTCCGATTACCGGTTATGATGGCAATTATGGAAAACCGATTATCAACAAGGAATCCGGCTATACGGAACGCGGTTTTTCTGCGCAAAAGGATATCCGTAAAACTAAGTACAACCTTTACCGTAATTGTCCGGGAGCTACAGTCGACTCGGTTGGAGCAGATGGTTGCACCTATAATCAAGTGGCTGCCTCCGGCACTTACAATATGTATGTCGGTCGTGAACCTCGTTTCTATTTGACGGTGATGTGGAATCGTCAGTGGTATCATCAGGCAGAACGTGAAGTACAAATGATGTCGAACGAACAAGACGGCGGCCCTACGCATGACGCTCCGCAAAACGGTTATCTGAACCGTAAGAAAGTCTCATTGGATCAAAACCAGCGTAACGGTATACACCCGTATCGTCCGGGTATCCTTTACCGTTTGGGCGAGGCTTATCTGAATTATGCCGAGGCTTTGAATGAGTGCGATCCGGGTAATCCTGACATCTTGAAGTATCTGAACTTGATTCGTGAACGTGCCGGAATTCCCGCTTTGAAGGAAGGGCTGAGTAAGGAAGAAATGCGTGCCGCCATTCAGCAAGAACGTCGGGTAGAGTTCAATTGTGAAGGTATCCGTTTCCATGACCTCCGTCGTTGGAAGATTGCCGACAAATACCTGGGCGGCAAGCTTTATGGTATGAATCATGACGGTTCTGAGAAGAGCGATGATGTGAACAATCCGAAGGCTTTTTATAAGAGAACTTACTACAAGAGCCGTACCTTCAACAAAAGAATGTATTTATGGCCCGTTCCGCAGGCTCAGATGGACATCAACCCCAATTTGAGACAAGCTCCCGGATATTAATAAATAATTAGAGAACAAGTATGAAATCAATAAAATTCATTTTTTGTACGATGGCGTTAGCGTTTACCACATTGATGTCTTGCTCGGATGATAATGAGGTGGACTTGTCCAATCGTAAGTTTGTACGTATTGACCAATCATCGGTTTATTTGGAGATTGACGAAACTGCCACAGTTACCGCTTCTGTTGATGACCTGGCAGGCGATTCCTATCAGTTGAAGTGGAGTGTCCTCAACTCCGATGTGGCTACCATTGAAGGTGTGGAAAATAATGCAGCTGTAATTACACCTGTTGCTGTTGGAAAAACGGTCATCAAGGTAGAAACGGCTGATGGCAAGTTGTGCTACTTTAGTGACTTGACTGTTACCAAGACTCCTAAGACGTGTTACATTGACTTTGGTGTCATTGATTCTCCGGCTCCGTTTAACAACTATAGGAATCCCAAAGACCCCGGATTGGTAAATATGCTCGACCAAAGAGGTCGTCCTACTACTTTCGGCATCGAGGTGGACAAACCGTTTTCCGGAAAATTGGCTCGCGGTTTGAATAATAATTTGGGTCTTCCAAAAACAGCTTCTGAGGATATGTTTTTCAGCGACGGTATTGCTATTCCGCTCAGTGGATTTAAGGTGACAGGTCTCTCTCAAGGAACAAAATATACGTTCAGTTTCTATGCTCACATCAATGACCGTGGAACTGAAACCGAGTTCCATGTAATCGGAAAGAACGATGGCGTTGCTTATTTGGTTAATGACTATAATTTAGATAGAACGGTAGAGATTAAGGGTATTGAGCCTAATGACGAAGGTGTTGTTTATATCGAGATGAAACCGGGCCCGAACAATGTACAATGGGCCAAATTCTTTGGCGTAAATACCATGGTACTTTCAGAAGAGTAGAATTGATGTGGTTTTATAGACCATAATCCTTTCTATTGAAATAATACTGTCAGTGAGGAGAGATACCGTTTAAACAGGCATTCTCTCCTTGCCTTTTTAAAAAACATATAGTAAAATAGTTTATGAAAATTAATTTGAAAGAAGTTTCTGTTTTCTTGTCTGCCATTCTATTGGCAGGCTCGTATGCCGTGGCTCAGAACCCATACAGATGGACGGATGAGCTGGAGTTATTGAAAAGAGTGGATAAATTGCCGGAGTATCGCACTGGCTCTTATGTGGAGCAGTTCTCGAGTTACGACCGTACCGGAGGCAATGATGATGGTTTTGCGGGTACTTATTCTTTCCTTCGTAAGGAAGGTGATAAGTTGGTGATTGCTGAGATGGAAGGCCCCGGAGTCATCAACCGAATCTGGACTCCTACACCGACGGACAATATGCTCTATTTCTATTTTGATGGACAGAAAGAGCCCGGTCTGAAAATAAAGTTCTCGGATTTGTTTTCCGGTAAGGTTTATCCGTTTACAAAGCCCGTTTGTGGCAATGAAATCGGTGGTTTTTATTGTTATCTGCCCATTACGTATAAAAAGTCCTGTAAAATTGTTTTCGATGGACCTAAATTGGAATTCATTCAGATACAATACCGTAACCTGCCGGGAAAGAAGGTGGAAACCTATACCGGTGAATTCTCACAGCAGGATAAGGATTTGTTGGCTGAGGTGAATAGAATATGGGCTGACTTGTCTCCTGCTGTAACGAATTATACCTTTGGAAAATCAGCTGGTGTACAGACGGAAGAAAAGGTATTTACACTGAGTCCGGGAGAAGAAGTTTCTTTCTTTGAGATGGCAGAACCGGGACGTATTGTAGGTATGTCGATTGATGGCGGAACATCTTTCGAAGGTTTATACAAAGATGTGATTCTTTCAGCTAAATGGGATAATGAGAAGGTGGAGGCTATTTATGCCCCCGTTGCTGATTTTTTTGGATATGCCTATGGAAAAGGAGCAATGCGGAGTATCTTAATGGGTAAGCAAGGTACTTCCAACTACTGCTATCTGCCAATGCCTTTTGACAAGTCAGCTTCTATGAAGATGATTTATAAAAAGAGAGAAGGTATTCAGCAATCTCCTATTTCTGTAAACGTTAAAGTGTACTATAACAGTAATAAGCGTAATGTGAAGGAAGAGGGTAAGTTCTATTCTGTATGGCGTAGAGAGAAAACTCCTCTCGGCATTTTCCATAAGTTTGCTGCACAAAAAGGAAAAGGACATTATGTAGGAACCATCCATCAGGCACAAGGCCTGCGTCCGGGAATGACCTTGTTCTTCGAAGGGGACGACAGCACTTACGTAGATAATAAAATGCGTCTGCACGGCACCGGTTCCGAAGACTATTACAACGGTGGCTGGTATGCTTTATTGGATCGTTGGGACAGAGGAAACAGCCTCCCCCTCCATGGTTGCCTGGATTATTCGCTTCCGATGGCCAGAACCGGTGGATACCGTTTCTTCTTGGCCGACAAAATGTCCTATGAGAAGGAAATCTATCATGGAATGGAACATGGTGAAGTAAAAAATAATTTCCCGGTAGATTATACATCTGTTGGATTCTTCTATGCAGCCCAGCCATTGCAAGGCAGAGAAGAGCCTACTGCTGAATTACGCACTGTATATCAGCCGACAGAACATATTTATTTCCCTCAATTGATGCAGCTGAGTCTTGGTGGAGGTGTCCAGGTAACAAATGAGCGTGGAATCCGTATGACCACCCAGCATGGAGGAGTAGTGCGCATCATGCTGAACGATGTGCCCGAAGGAAAATATAAAGTGCTGATAAACTATTTCGAGAAACCGAATGGTGCCGATTTCCAGGTTTGGCAACGCCAGAAGCAACTGTCCGGATGGATCTCTACTAAGAAGGACAAAGAAGTGTCTAAAGACAGAGTACATGTAGGAGACATCAATTTGACGGAACAAACCAATTCGGTCACTTTCCATGTGAGAAATAATAACGGTGGGGACCAGTTTGAACTGGGACTGATTATCCTGGAAAGAATAAAGGAATAGATGTGGGAATGTGTACTTGTATATGGAATTGATAAGAATGAGAACTAAACAAATTTTACTGTTCGGGCTTGTTACCTGTAGTTTGACGGGCAATATGGCTTGTAAGGATGCTGATAGTGAAAAAACGCTGTGTATTGATAATGTACGTATGATATCCCGTGTCACGGGTGATCCTTTGCCGGGAGATACATTGCTGAATCCCAATAATACCGGACCTGACTTTGATGTATATGGAACGGATTTGGGGTTAATGTGGCATATGGATGGAAACCGTGTGGGCATGTTTTTCGGAGATACCAGTGGAGAAGGTTTTGTCGTGAATAAAAATGGTGGCAATGGTTCCAACTGGCGTTCCAACGTACTGGCTTTTTCATCGGATACAGAGCTTACAGACGGTCTTAAAATAGATTCAATGCTGCTTGATGCCGATGGTAAGGCGCTTGAGGTATGTGCGGGCGGTAAGACGAATCCGGAGGTATACCAGACTTCCATCCCTACGAGTGCTATTCGGGCCGGTAAAACGGATTGTGTCCATATTATGAACATCTATGATTGGGGAGCGCCTCATGGACGCTGGCTTACCAATTTTTCTTCTGTCTATACTTCCAATGATGACGGTCGGACATGGGAGCGGCGTGAAGAGGTGACTTTTTCTCCCGACAGTCATTTTTCGCAAGTGGCTTATGCCAAACGTGACGGATGGATTTATATGCTTGGCACACAGGCCGGACGTGGTGATGCTGCGTATCTGGCGCGTTTCCTTGAGAAAGATCTTCTGGATATGAAGGCCTATGAATACTGGAATGGTGAAAGTAAAGAGTGGATACGTGGAAATGAGGCTGCCGCTACTCCGGTATTGAGAGGTCCCGTAGGAGAAGCGTCGCTGATATGGCACAAGAAGTTTGAGCGTTGGATTCTGACTTATAATTATGATCCGAATCATGACGAGACTCCTTTGACCAAAAGGCATGCCATTCTTTATTGTACATCGAAGGATCTCGTCCAGTGGAGCGAGCCGAAAGTATTGGCGGAAGCGGACAGATATCCAGCTTTGTATTGCGCTTACATACATCCGTTGAAAGACAATGATGACCAGCTTTGGTTCATCATGTCCATGTGGGGGCCGTACAATGCTTTCCTGATGTGTGCCGATATGAAGCTGGAATAATAATCACTTGACTTGAATTGGATATGAAGCTTAGGAATTTATTTTTATTAATAGCTCTCTCGTTACCGGTTTGCTTGTCTGCACAGACAAGCAAACAAATCTATCTGCAACGAGCCGATTCTTTACTTCAGCAGATACTTACTCTCTATAAAGTGGAGAAGTATGGCCTGCTGACGGAAACTTATCCAAGAAACCCGGAGCAGAGAATTACATATACGGCCAATACCGGCGCTGTTGTTAACCAGCAGGAGGTCTCTTTTTTGTGGCCTTATTCAGCCTTGGTATCCGGTTGTGTTTCTTTGTATAAGGTTTCCGGGCAAAAGAAGTACAGAAAACTGATGGACCGGCAGATAAAGCCGGGACTGGACCTTTATTGGGACTCTACCCGGATTCCCCATTGTTACCAGTCGTATCCGGCTTTTGCAGGTCATAATGATCGTTATTACGATGACAATGACTGGGTGGCCATTGATTTCTGTGATTACTATGAACGGACTGGTGACAAGGAGTATCTGGAAAAAGCCATCCAGCTGCATGACTATATTTATTCCGGATGGTCCGAAGAGTTGGGGGGAGGAATCTATTGGTGCGAACAGAAGAAAGAATCAAAAAACACTTGTTCGAATGCTCCGGCTACTGTTCTTTGTATGAAGCTGTTTAAGTTGACTAAGGATGCAAAATACCTTGAGCAAGCTAAGAAGACCTATCAATGGACCCGTGACAATCTTTGTGACCCTTCTGACTTTGTATATTGGGACAACAAGAATTTGCAGGGAAAAGTGGATCCGGCCAAATATACTTATAACAGCGGGCAGATGATTCAGGCCGGTGTACTTCTCTATCAGGTAACTGGAGAGAAGCATTACTTGAAGGAAGCGCAGCAGACAGCCGAGGGTGCCTGCCGTTTCATTGTTATTGCGATACATTCGCTTGTTTTACCAGGTGCAT
>OGLX01001635.1_pt1 | contig 10692 bp, 6 predicted proteins | sample 1572821 | NCBI WGS metagenome assembly OGLX01 (sample SAMEA2581908, study PRJEB24529) | metagenome | biome: Human gut stool | place: China | collected 2011 | reverse complement strand
CTTATATTTGGGCCGGAGACTGGGGGAGTGAATGGCAGTGGTTTGAACCGGTGATACGTGCGGGACTTAATATCGGTATGAGTGGCGTGGGTAACTGGACTCATTGCATGGGAGGATTTGAACAGTATTCTCCTTACGATACGGAATTATATACTCGTTGGGTACAGTTCGGTATGTTTTCACCTATCGCCATGGTGTTCGGTATGGACCATCCCCGTTACCATGAACCTTGGACTTATGGTCCGGAGGCTTTGGCCAATTTCATCAAATATGATAGTTTGCGTTATACATTGATTCCTTATATTTATAGTAATGCCTATCAACTTTATAAAACGGCACGTCCCATGATGACCCCTTTAGTGATGGATTATCCTCAGGATGAGAATACCTATCAGCTGGCGCGTCAATATATGTTCGGGCCATGGATGATGGTTTGTCCTGTCACTACCAAAGGTGCACTGAGCCAACATGTTTATTTTCCCGGTGGAGAATGGTTTGATTATGAAACCGGTGAGCGTTACGAGGGCCGTCAATATAAATCTTTTCTTACTCCGTTGGATGTGTTGCCTGTCTATATAAAAGCCGGAGCTATTATTCCCATGCAACCTGCTATGCAGTGGGTAGATCAGCACCCTGTAGAGATGATAACATTGGATGTCTATCCGTCAGGCATTTCTTCTTATGAGATGTATGAAGATGATGGTATATCAATGGATTATCAAAAAGGGATTGGTTCATTGACCCGTTTTACCAGCAGGCTTGCTGATGATAGTTGGACGTTTACTGCAGATAAACCGGTAGGGAAGTACAAACCTGTCAGACACACTTATCTGGTGAAGGCTTATTTGCAGAACGCTCCGCAATCTGTGATAGAAAATGGTAAATCGTTGCCCGTTCTTTCATCAGTTGCAGATGCAGACCGGAATACAGGCTGGTTTTATGATACGGAGCATAAACGTCTGTATGTGAAGACAGCCGGAGATAACCGTCAGAAAATTGAAATTGTGGTACAATAACTTAAAGGATTGATTCTATGAGAAAAATCATCGGTTTTCGCACTTTGTGCGTAAGTTTGGGAATATGGGTGGGGACTTTGGTGGTATCTGCTCAAGGTGAGTTTAAGGCATTACCTTGGAGGCAAAGTACCGCTTATAATTCTTATCTGATGCGTGATGTACATCGGCAGTTTGCATCCCGGCAGTTAGCCATTCAGCAAGCATTTACTTCTCCTGCCGGGATGCAGGAGTACCTGGAGGGTTGCCGTGAACGATATAAACAAATAGTAGGTACTTTTCCTGAAAAAGAGAATTTAAATGTTCAGGTGGTGGGGAAGATACAAGGTACCGGCTATTATATAGAGAAAATAATTTTTGAAAGCAAGCCTGGCCGCTATGTCACAGCACATCTTTATATGCCGGAGAACATGACTGTTCCTGTTCCGGCAACATTGGAACTTTGCGGACATGGATTGAATGGTAAAGGTTCTTCGTCTCATGCCGCTATGCTGATGGCATCCAATGGTATTGCTGTGCTGGTGGTAGATCCCATAGGCCAGGGAGAACGGTTGCAACTTATTGATAGGGAAGGAAAACCGCTGACACGGGGGGCTACCACGGAACATACCTTACTGAATGCGGGCTTTAACTTGCTTGGTACTAGTTTGGCGGCACAGGAATATTGGGATAATCATCGGGCTTTGGACTATTTATTGACTCGTAAGGATATTGATCCGGAGCATATCGGAGTATATGGATCTTCTGGCGGTGGCACTCAGACCGCTTATTATATAGGTTTGGATCCCCGTGTAAAGGTAGCGGCTATTTGTAGTTTCTTTTCTACCCGAGAACGTACTATGGAGTTGCAAGGTCCTTCCGATGGTTGCCAACATATACCATACGAAGGGCGTGAACAACTGGAGGTACCTGATTTTGCTTTAATGATGGCTCCACGGCCTTTATTGATTTTAAGCGGTAAATATGATTTTGTCGATTTATGGGGTGCACAACAAGGGTTTGCTGAATTACAACAGTGCTATAAAGTATTGGGAGTTCCCGAAAAGGTGGATATGCTGACAGTAGAAACAGGGCATGGACTTGGAACTGAAAAAAGGCAAAAGTTGGTCAGTTGGTTCAAGCGTTGGTTGAAAGATAATCAATCTCCGGTGAAGAAAGCGGCACAAGACCGTTTTCAGTTGTCAGATATGCTTTGTACGACTAAAGGACAGGTGAATGTATCTATGCCTGGAGCACTCAGTATTATGCAGGAAAATGTGAATCAGCTGGATGAGTGGGCTTCCAAGCGTGAGGCGTTTCTTTCGAAAGGAAAGAAAACTGTCCAAGCAAAGATGCTGGATTTGTTAGGTCTTAAAGGTCTTCCTGACCATAAAATAAGAATTGAAGCAACCGGACATGATTCAATGCGTGAATATGAACAATATAAGTTTCAGCTTATAAGGGAAGGGGAGATGCCTGTTCCTTGTATTCTTATCATGCCGTCCAGAGCGAATGCTGATTCTCCTGTTGAGTTAAGGTTACAGGAAGAGGGAAAAGGAACTTATTTGAGTGAATATGCGAATTTTGCTGCTGCCTTGACGGAAGGAAAAATTTTGTTGTTGGCAGACTTGCGCGGATTGGGGGAAACAACAGATCCTGCATTTTATACGGATGCTAAATATTGGAACCGTGAGTATCGCAATGCAATGGTCAGTATGCATATAGGGCGTCCTATTATGGGACAACGTGTTGTCGATATTTTGACTTTGCTTGATTTTTGTTCAGAACACGAATTTCTGAAAGGACACCCCGTCAAGGTATTTGCCAATGGTATTTATGGTCCAGCTGTAATTCATGCTGCTTATTTGGATGAAAGAATCAACAGTGTGGAGATAAAACATAGCGTGAAGACTTGGAAGGAATACATTGAGAAGCCTATGCAGTGGGATATGTATTCTAATGTGTTGTATGATGCTTTGAAATATTATGATTTACCGGATTTGATAAGGTTAAGCAATTGTCCCATTTGTTTTGCAGATTAAAAAATAGAATTCATTTCCACTGTAGGAGCATATTAAATGCCCAAAGGAGGGCACAGCAATCTGCTCCTGCAGTGGATGGAATATATGGCTTGTCTATTTCTTTTCCAGGAAATCAGCACGCATCGGGCTGAAACAATCTATCAGCATACCCGGCTCCAGGCATACACAACCATGCACAGCATCCGGTTCCTTATACAGACAGTCGCCGGCCGATACAATTTTTTTCACACCATTGATGATAAACTCAAATTTTCCACTTTCCACATAAGTCACTTGTGAATGGATATGATGGTGGACAGCTCCTACAGCTCCCTTTTCAAATTTTACTTTAACAACCATGATGTCATCATTGTAACCCATGATCTGGCGCACTACACCTTCGCCTGCAGGTTCCCATTCTTTGCCTTCTGCAAAAATGAAGTTTTCACTACCTGTTTTCATAACCTTTTTTTCAGTGTTTTTGTTTGTTTCTTCAGTACACTCTTTGTTGCTCTCTTTTTTTTCACTTTGTGCATTGCAGCTCTGCAATAGTAGTGGTGCCATCAAGGCGCAAGCATACAATGCGGTTCTTACTTTACGATTCATGATCTTGCATTTAATATAAAATGAATAACTAAAACTTTTCTTCAAATATACTTATAATATGGGGAGGGTAGTTCGTCGTGATTAAAATATACGAGGAAAAGACCAAATATTACAAATCCAAGCTCCGGAAAATGGCTTATTTTGCTTCATAATGATATTTAAACTTGAATCAAAACACTAAAACAACAATGAAAAGCACATTAAAGAAGAACTGGGAAAGAATTGTCCTTTGCCTGTGCATGGCAAATTTTGCTTGTATAGGTATAGCCCAAACTAATAAAAAATTAGATGACCAAGTTATAAATACGATGAAAACCGCCACTCGGTTTATGATGAACAAAGTGAGTTATAATGGTGGCTTCGTATGGAATTATTTGCCGGATATGTCCCGCTCATGGGGAGAAATGGAAGCCAAGAGGACAATGGTATGGATTCAGCCGCCGGGAACTCCTTCTGTCGGTCATTTGTTGCTTGACGCTTATCATGCTACAGGAGATGAGTATTATTATGAAGCTGCGAAAAAAGTGGCTAACACCTTGATTTGGGGACAGCTTGAATGTGGCGGATGGAATTATGTGTTCGATTTTGCAGGAGAGAACTCCTTAAAGTCCTGGTATGATACCGTTGGTAAAAATGGCTGGCGTCTGGAAGAATTTCAACATTATTATGGAAATGCGACTTACGATGATGCGGGTACTATGGAGGCTGCCAAATTTCTACTTCGTATGTATGTGGAAAAAAATGATCCTGCTTTCCGTCCGGCTTTGGAGAAAACCATTGATTTTGTTTTGAAAAGCCAATATCCGGTGGGTGGATGGCCTCAACGTTATCCTTTGATGTATGATCACCCTTTTCAAGGTAAGAAAGATTATTCGTCTTTTATTACTCTGAATGATGATGTGATTCCTGATGCGACCGAGTTTTTGATTCAATGCTATCAGGCAATGGGGTTGCAAGGGGTAAAGGAGCCTATTATGCGTGCTATGTACTTGATGATTTCCCTTCAACAAGGGGAACCTTATGCAGGCTGGGCGGACCAATATACAGTAGATGATTTGAAACCGGCTCATGCCCGTTCTTATGAACCGCGCAGTGTGAACACCGGTACTACCGTCCGTCTTGTTAATTTAATGATGGATTACTATAAACTTACAGCTGATACTCGTTTCCTGTCGGGGATTCCTGCTGCAATTCGTTTTTTGGAATCAATGAAATTACCGGAATCGGATGTGAAGAAATGGAAGCGTCAGTCTACTAATCCGGAAGCTATTTTGGTTCCTCGTTTTGTAGATCCTGATACTGGTAAACCACTGTATGTCCATCGTAAGGGAAGTAATGTGAAAAACGGTACTTATTATATAGATCAGAATATAGAAAATACAATAGCTCATTATAATTCGGCAACTTTTGTGAATCCAGGTGAACTGCGTCGTCGTTATGAGGAAGTGAAAAAACTTCCTGTATCCGAATTGGCGAAGAATTCACCTTTGCTGCAGGATCATTTGGTTCCTTTACCTAAATATTATACTCGTTTACGTGGAAAAGCTACGGAAGAAGTTGCCCGGAAATTGGTGAAATCACTGACTAAGGACGGTTGCTGGCTCTCTCCTTTAAAGTCAACCTCGAACCCGTATAAGCCATATACTGTTTCAGGACCTAGTGAGGAAACGAAATATATAGCTACTTTTGTAGGGGACGAGCACGATACATCACCTTATCCGTGTACTACCGGAGAATTGTGCATCTCTGTAGGGGATTATATTGATAATATGATAAAATTAATTAGTTACCTTGAAAAGTAAAAGTTTGTTAGGTATAGGTTTATGAAGAATGCTGTAATTTGTTTATTGTTGTTCGGGATAAGTCTGACGGCTTCTGCTCAAGAAAAGGTGGAAACAGTCTCTATGCGTTATGAAACGCAGAATGATATGCCGCTGTTCTATCAGAAGATGAAAGAAAACCTGACTTATCCTATGGCATGGGGGAACTCTGCTATCCGAAATTTCGAAAAGGGGCGTGAGGAAGCTCGAAAAACGTTATTGGATTGCATGTTGCCTGCTCCTCCTGCTACGGCTTTTGATAAGGAAGTGATAGATACCGAGCAACGGAATGGATATAGGGCGGAGAAGATTTTGTTCAGTGTTTCGGAATATTCTCGTGTTCCCGCTTATCTGTTGGTTCCTGACGGGAATGGCCCGTTCCCGGCAGTATTGCTGCTTCACGATCACGGTGCGCATTTTTCGATAGGGAAAGAGAAGATGATTCGGCCTTTCGATGTTGATTCTTTAATATTGGCGGATGCCGATAATTGGGTGCATCAATGTTATCATGGGCAATGAGGCCAGAAATTCCGCGCTACGAATATCATCCCAGGCTATCAAGGCTCCCCAAGACATTCCCATCTGTAACATATTGGCCGCCAACGCTTGCTGTGGATGCCTTGTTTTGGGGGGAACGGGGACGTAAGGAAGGAGTACGCTATGACTCACAGCAAGCGTTGGCTGCCAATATGCTACAGATGGGAATGTCATGGGGGGCCTTGATTGTTTGGGATGATATCCGTAGTGCTGAGTTTTTGGCTACATTGCCTATGGTCAGTAAAGATAGAATAGGTACTATGGGCTTTTCTATGGGAGCACATCGTGCTTGGATGGTCAGTGCCGCTACAGATGTGGTGAAGGCAGGCGCTGCTGTGTGCTGGATGAATACTACAGATAGCTTAATGACACTTACCAATAATCAGAACAAAGGCGGGTCTGCTTATTCCATGATTATTCCCGGAATACGGAATTGGATGGATTATCCTCATGTGGCATCTATCGCCTGTCCCAAACCGATGTTGTTCATCAATGGTTTGCGGGACAAACTTTTTCCTGTAAAGGGCGTTGAAAGCGCTTTCTCTACCATGCAGGATGTATGGAAGGGTCAATCGGTAGAAAATCTATTGACTACCAAGTTCTATGATTTGCCTCATTTTTGCAGTAAGGAGATACAGGCTGATATACTTGAGTTCTTTAATCAAAATTTAAAATAGAAAGCGATGAAAATTAAGATGTTGATGGCATTTGTTGCCTTGTTGTTATTTTCTGCTTTTACGGCAGACCGCACAATTACTATCTTTATGATAGGTGACTCGACTATGGCCAACAAACCCTTAGAGGGAGGTAATCAGGAACGTGGATGGGGCCATGTGCTGGGAGGATATTTCAGTGAAAATATTCGTGTGGAAAACCATGCTAGAAATGGTCGGAGTTCTAAAAGTTTTATTGATGAAGGATTGTGGGAGGTAGTAATTAATAAAGTAAAGCCGGGTGATTATGTTTTTATTCAGTTTGGGCATAATGATGAGAAGGTAGATGAGAAACGTCATACTGATCCCGGATCTACTTTTGATGCCAATCTACGCCGTTTTGTAAAAGAAACACGTGCTAAAGGGGGAATTCCCGTGTTGTTTAATGCCATTGTCCGTCGTAATTTCCGGAATAATAAAAATGCGGTAGCCGAAGATGATGTGCGCAAGGATTTGTCAAAGGGGAGTGTTTCTCAAGATGGAGAAGTGCTGATTGACACTCATGGAAAATATTTGGATTCTCCGCGCAATGTGGCAAAAGAATTGGATGTGCCTTTTGTGGATATGAATAAGATAACGCATGATTTGGTGCAGGAGATGGGACCGGAGGCTTCAAAAAAATTGTTCATGTGGATTCCTGAAGGTGTGTGTGCAGCTTGTCCGAAAGGGCGTGAGGATAATACGCACCTGAATGTATATGGGGCGCGTACTATTGCTGGTTTGACGGTGGATGCTATAGCTAAAGAGGTTCCTGCATTGGCGCCTTTTGTACGTCATTATGATTTTGTAGTGGCAAAAGATGGCAGTGGTGATTTCTTTACCATTCAGGAAGCGATCCATGCTGTTCCCGATTTTCGTAAAGCAGGACGCACTACTATTCTAGTCCGTAAAGGGGTATATAAAGAAAAAGTGGTTATTCCTGAAAGCAAGATTAGTGTTTCTTTGATAGGTGAGGACGGAGCAATTCTGACAAATGATGATTTTGCTGCTAAAAAGAACTATTTCGGAGAAGAAATGTCTACCTCCGGTTCATCAACCTGTTATATCTATGCTCCCGATTTCTATGCTGAGAATATCACCTTCGAGAATAGTGCCGGCAGAGTAGGGCAGGCAGTGGCCTGTTTTGTTAGTGGAGATCGCGCTTATTTCAAAAACTGTCGTTTTTTGGGAAATCAGGATACTTTGTACACTTATGGCAAAGACAGTCGTCAGTTTTATGACCATTGTTATATAGAGGGTACGGTGGATTTTATTTTTGGCTGGTCTACGGCATTGTTTAAGGATTGCACCATCCATAGTTTGGGTGATGGGTATGTTACCGCTCCTTCTACAGATCAAGGCAAAAAATATGGCTATGTTTTTATAGGCTGTAAATTGACGGGTGTGGCTGAGGCTCAGAAGGTGTATTTGTCCCGTCCTTGGCGTCCTTATGCACAGGCTGTCTTTATTCATTGTGATTTAGGAAAGCATATTCTTCCGGTGGGGTGGAACAACTGGGGCAAAAAAGAAAATGAGGAAACCGTATTCTATGCTGAATACCGGAATACGGGAGAAGGGGCGGCTACCGCTTCGCGTGCTTCGTTTGGAAAGCAGCTGAACGATATCGGTAATTATAATGAAGCACAGATTTTGGCAGGTGATGACGGGTGGAATCCGGTGGAAAATGGAAATGTATTGTTGCAGAATTTAAAGAGATAAGCTGTTCTTTCTACCAGTAATAATACTTTGTCACTGTAGGGAGGAATTCTATTTGTTCCTATGGAAAGTGTCAGGGAAGAGTAGAATGATAAAGGGGGGGATTTAACTTTTCCCCTTTTGTTTTTTTAGGAGCTTGTATATCAGTATCTCTCGTTTTTTATGTATTTTTGCCTATTAAATATGAAAATCTACGAAATGAAAAGACACATTCTGTTTATACTTACTTTGCTGCTCTTTTTTTATGCAAAAAGTCAGCCTAATTGTATCTTTACTCATTATTCTTCGGAAAACGGTTTATCTCAGAACTCCATCATGAGCATGGTACAAGACCATAATGGAGTTTTATGGTTCTCTACTTGGGATGGAATCAACCGGTTCAACGGTTATGACTTCAAAGTTTATAAAGCCAGACAAGGGAATAAAATTACTATGACTAACAACCGGGTAGACTTATTGGAAGTAGACCCTTATAATTATATTTGGCTGCAAACGTATGATTACCGTGTGTATCGTTTTGACCAAAGAACAGAGAAATTCGAACAAATTCCTGCAGAAGGTGAAGAGGAGGGCATGCGTTTCTCTTCTATTAAAATATTGCCCGACAGTGTCATTTGGCTACTTTCTGAAAATGAGGGGGCTGTCCGTGTGAAAACAAACCCTAAAGATTACAGTATAACTACCCAAGTATATGCTACTCATAGTCGTGGAGGAAATGCCGTTCATATTAATCAGGTTTTTAGCGATGCTTACAATCAAGAGTGGTTGCTTACTGATAACGGTCTGCTGAAGATTACGAATGATAAAGAAGAGCCTGTCTCTTATTTTGTGAATATCCAGTCAGGCAAAGATGAACCCGTACAGGCCTTCTACTCTTTTTGCAGTTATGGTGACGAACTTTATTTTGGATCAGACAGAGGACGGATATGGTGCTATTCTTTGCAGAATGAAATCTTTCGTCTTTGGGAATTGCCGGTAAAGGATAAAGTGATTGCTATAAATGAAATAAAAGGTACGGGACTGTTGATAACAACTGCCCATGAAGGATTGATATTGTACCATTCGGATACAAAAGAGTGTAAAGTCTATAATAAGTCCAATTGTCCCGAATTCCCGGCAGACGCTTTCCGTTCTGTTTATGTTGACAGTAAGCAGGAAGCATGGTTTGAGATGACCGAATGGGGAAAAGTTTGTCATTTCAATCCTTTGACGGAAGTATTTAAGCAAGAAAAGATGCAAGTGGAGCCTCGTGGTGCCGATCGTTCCTATCCCAGTTTTCATATTTGTGAAGACTTGAACGGTAATTTGTGGGTACATCCGCAAGGAGGAGGGCTTTCTTGGTATGACAGAGAGGCAAATCGGCTGTTGCCTTTCTATAATGATCCCGATTCACCCGATTGGCACTTTTCCAATAAATTACATTCCATGTTATCCGATAAGCAAGGCTATCTTTGGTTATGTACTCATTCTAAGGGGTTGGAGAAGATTACTTTTTTAGGAAGCCAGTTCCATATTTATCCCCGCATGGGTCACAGTTATGACTTGAATTCCAATACGGTACGTGCGTTGTTTGAAGATAGCGAACATCGCATCTGGATGGGAAAACGGGATGGTCAGATTGAAATTTATTCTTCTGATTTAGATTTTCAGGGTATTCTGACTGAAGAGGGGATTATAGCTAAATCTGGTAGGCCGTTAAGTGGAGTTCCTTATCATATCATGCAAGATTCTCACGGAAACATTTGGATTGCGACCAAAGGGGATGGTATTATTCTGGCAGAAAAGGAGGGGACCCATTTTAAGTTTACTCGATTCAAATATGATGAAGATGATATTTATAGCCTGAGTCATAATAGTGTTTACTGGTTACATGAAGACAAGCATGGACGCATTTGGGTGGCAACTTTCGGTGGAGGGTTGAATTATATTCAGAAAACTCCTGAAGGGAAATATGTGTTTATTAGTTCTAGAAATAACCTGAAAGGTTTTCCGTATGACCGTTGTTACCGTGTACGCCATATCACTTCTGATAAGAAGGGGAATATATGGGTGGGGAGCAGTGATGGCGCACTTAGTTTTAAAGAGGATTTTAAGGATCCGGAGTCGATTGTGTTCCATCTTTATGCACGTATCCCCGATGATATGAATTGTCTGAGCAACAATAACGTATATCGGGTTGTAACCACTTCTCAAGGAGAAGTTTATTTAGCTACATTTGGTGGTGGCCTTAACCAACTTGTTTCCATGAACGGAGAAGGGGGAGCTGTATTTAAATCCTATACAGTGAAGAATGGTCTGCCTTCAGATA
>OGLX01001630.1_pt1 | contig 10701 bp, 14 predicted proteins | sample 1572821 | NCBI WGS metagenome assembly OGLX01 (sample SAMEA2581908, study PRJEB24529) | metagenome | biome: Human gut stool | place: China | collected 2011 | reverse complement strand
GTGCTTACAGCGTATAGCTGCTTAGCACATTATTGAATTATTAACGAACTATTGAAACGTAAGAATTACAATGAAAAAAGAAACAGTGTTAAAAGACAAATTCCTTCGATAGATGACAAGGAGTTGTATGAGATTTACATGAGAAATCATGATGAGTGCAAGAAGAAAATTCATAAGCAGATTGACGCTTGTCTTGATGAGGCTTTTCCAAACAGTTCTTCATACAAAGAGAATGATTTGGAGGGGGATGTAACATTTGGGAATTTCGAGATGGGACGGTTTGAACCAATTGATAGAACGGAGAAAAACCGTAGCGAGCAGTATGTAGATAAGTTCATGGTAGATGCAGACTTTACTGTAAGACCAAGAAAACAAATCTATATCAGAGAAGAGACCCATGAGCGCATTATGAAGCTTGTGAATGTCGTAGGCAAAGGACAGGTTTCCATGGCAAGTTTCATCGAGAATATCATCAACGAGCACTTCAACATCCACAATGCCGAAATCAAGGCTGCATTTGATGAGGGACTCAAGGCATATCGCCTCTAACAATAATTTTAAAGTACACCAATGAAAAAGAAAGACTACGGCTAAAATCTCAGCTCGCCACTGAATCCACAAGTCGGCATCATGCCGCATGAGTAAACAAAAGTATCAACCGCCAGACGGGACAATCCAATCCCCAAGGCACAGACAAAAAACGATTTATGAACAAGAAAAACAGAATCATTCTTCTCGCTGCGATGATTGTCGCAGCCGTATCACAAACATTTGCGCAAGGCAACGGACTTGCAGGTATCAACGAGGCAACAAGCATGGTGACCTCCTACTTCGATCCAGGCACGAAGCTCATCTACGCCATCGGTGCCGTGGTGGGTCTCATCGGAGGCATCAAGGTGTATGGCAAGTTCTCATCTGGCGACCCCGACACGAGCAAGACTGCCGCAAGCTGGTTCGGAGCCTGCATCTTCCTCATCGTGAGCGCAACCATCCTCCGTTCGTTCTTCCTATAATATAATAAGGTATAAGACTTATGGCTGACTACCCAATCAACAAGGGCATCGGTCATTCGGTTGAGTTCAAGGGACTGAAGGCACAGTACCTCTTCATCTTCGCAGGTGGACTGCTTGCCGTCTTCTTCCTTGTGGTCGTCCTCTGTATGGCCGATGCGGACCAACTGGTCTGCATCGGCTTGGGTCTCACGCTCGGATCATTGCTTGTATGGGGAACATTCCACCTGAACAACAAGTACGGAGAGCATGGACTGATGAAGCTCCTTGCCGCCAAGAGCCATCCACGCTATATCCTCAACCGAAGGAAAACAAACCGAATGTTCAAATATAAAAAGAAAGAAGAATGAGAAATATCAGAAAATCAAGCACCCTTGAGAGCAAGTTTCCGCTGCTTGCCGTGGAGCAAGGCTGCATTATCTCCAAGGATGGCGACATCACGGTCGCCTACGAGGTAACGCTCCCCGAAATCTTCACGGTAACATCGCAGGAGTATGAGTCGGTACATGCCGCATGGTGCAAGGCTATCAAGGTGCTGCCCGACTACAGCATTGTCCACAAGCAGGACTGGTTCGTGAAAGAGAACTACGAACCGGACTTGCTGAAAAGCGACATGAGCTTTCTGTCAAGAAGCTATGAGCGACACTTCAATGAGCGTCCTTACCTGCATCACCAGTGTTACCTGTTCCTTACCAAAACCTCCAAGGAGCGCATGGCACACCAGAGCAATTTTTCCACCTTGTGCCGTGGGCATATCATCCCCAAGGAAATCAAGGACAAGGAAACGGTAGCAAGATTCCTCGATGCCGTGGAGCAGTTCGCAAGAATCATCAACGACTCCGGCTATATCTCCTTACGCAGACTGACAGGTGAGGAAATCACAGGCACGGAACGGACAACGGGACTTGTAGGCAAATACCTCTCGCTCTCCACGGAGAACGTGCAATGTTTGGAGGATATGGAATTGTCTGCAAGTGGTATGCGTATCGGAAACAAACACCTATGCCTTCATACCTTGTCACAAACGGAAGACCTGCCAACGGAAGTATCTACGGACAACCGCTTTGAGCGATTGTCAACTGACCGAAGTGACTGCCGACTGTCCTTTGCCGCTCCAGTTGGCTTGCTGTTGTCCTGCAACCATATCTATAACCAGTATGTATTCATAGACAACAGTGACGAGACCTTGCAGAAGTTTGAGAAGACCGCCCGTAACATGCACTCGCTGTCAAGGTACAGCCGACAGAACGCCATCAACAAGGAATGGATTGACGAGTATCTGAACGAGGCTCACTCACAAGGCTTGCAGTCTGTCCGTGCCCATTTCAATGTTATGGCATGGGGCGAGGATATGGAAGAGTTGAAGCATCTTCGCAATGATGTGGGCAGTCAGTTGGCAAGCATGGAATGTGTGCCACGCCACAATACGGTGGATTGTCCGACACTTTTCTGGGCAGCCATACCCGGCAACGAGGGGGATTTCCCGTCAGAGGAGAGTTTCCATACCTTCATCGAACAGGCAACCTGCCTCTTCACGGAGGAAACCAACTATATGGATTCTCCCTCGCCGTTCGGTATCAAGATGGCAGACCGCATCAGTGGCAAACCGCTGCACATAGACATCTCTGACCTGCCGATGAGGAAAGGCGTGACAACCAACCGCAACAAGTTCGTGCTCGGACCCTCGGGAAGCGGAAAGTCGTTCTTCATGAACCACCTCGTCAGACAGTATTACGAGCAAGGCACGCATGTGGTCTTGGTCGATACTTAATTTCTTGTATTTGCAACTGGCTTTCTGTTCAAACATCGAATAAATGTATCATAGGCATTTATTGCAAAGTCATTTCCTTTCGTATACTCATCAATGCATATAAAATTCAGTCGAGATATTGAAGTTAGAGCCATTATGTTAATTCCCCATTTTTGCATTGAGCTTTGAATTTTCATTTTTGAATCTTCATTTTTTGTGAATATTGTTATCCTGTCATCTCTACGGTTCGGGTTATATTTACTGCGGGATTCGAAAAACTCTTTGAAATAAGGAGCGTCTATCTCATTTAGAGAATGCCCAAAAATCACAACATGACCAGATGTCATCATATCCCATACAATATTTGTTGCGGAGTAGTTTGGACGAGCAGTCTTGTGCAAAAAGAAATATTTAGAGTTAACATTATCTTCACCTACTCCTAATATGAGTTCATCTTTCAATGAGCCGTGTACATATATTGGAATTTGTTTTATTCCCATACCAATTTTTTGCGTAATAGAATGTAAATCTGTATAATTGAAAGTATATATATTCAAGTTGTTGCGACTATTTTTTATATTTGTCAATACATCTAATAATATGGAATTTCTTTTAATGTCTGCAGATTGGGCTTCTTCCAAAAATAGGTAAAGCTGCTTACATAAAGCTTGATAAGACAATTTATCCAATTCGACTTCTTCGTTCAACTTAACTTTTAATTGTTGACCATAGTCTGCAAGGCAACTTTCCAAATCACACCAATCTCCACTTGTCTTTGTATTCAGAAAAGATGTCAATTCTGAATTTTTGGAAGACTTGTCATTTATATATTGTTGCCAATATTTGCTAGTACGAAAGCTAGTAAAGCTTGTTTTTAGACCTAAATCAAGGTCTGCTCCATTTCCTAAAATAAGTACCACGTTCATATTCTTTCTTTTAATATTAAAGCTATATTTTCAACTATTCCTGTTACAAGTGCATTCCCCATAAGGAACGCACGACGCAAGTCGGACGAGCCAAAAGTATGGTTGTCTGGGAACATATTCAAACGTTCCAACTCCACAGGAACAAGACGGCGATAACGGCCGCTTTCCGTTTTGATGATATGCTTGAAGCGTGAAGGACCAGCACCACCTTCGCCAGTGATGATAGTTCGTGAAGCACGGTCGAGATAGTCAGGAAATGCCATTGCACCTTCGCTATAGTTGTACTCAAAACCTGTAGTCTTGTTGATGCGCTTTAATGACTTCGAACCTTTCTGATATTCCCACTTTGGCAAGTCTTCCTCGGAAATGAAGAATTCTTCTGGTACAACCATTTCATCAACAAGGATATCACCAAGTGTAAGGTAAGGTCCATTGTACACAGGAAGTGTGTCAAGAGTATAAACCTTGCCATTAGCCATGACCCCAGAGTTCTTGAATGGGCTTTCTTTCTTACCTTTATTGAAATTGTCCGAGACCTCTGCAATGTCATCACTGATATCAAATGAGTTGGTCTTGCCGTCTTTCTCTTGGCAATTGAAAGCCTGTGGCATAATGCCTTCTTGAAGAATCCAATCAAACTTATTGCTCAACTTTTCAAATTGCGCAGCAAGTTGTGTTCCTTTGTGATAAGCTACCATATAGGTACGACGACGGCGTTGTGGCATTCCATAGTCAGCAGCGTTGATGATGCGCCATTCCACAATGTAACCGAGGCTTGACAAAGAAGACAGAATGATGGCAAAGTCTCGACCACGCTGTTTGGCTGGCGAGTTGAGAAGACGATCAACGTTTTCCAACATCAGATAGTCAGGACGCTTGTCACCTTTCTCTTTCAAAATACGATAGATTTGCCACCAAAGCACACCTTTCTTGCCCTCAATACCACCAGAGCGTTGCAAAGTTGTAGCAACGGAATAATCTTGACAAGGGAAACCACCGCAAAGCAAGTCGCTGTCAGGTATTTCTTCTGTTGGTACGGTTGCTATATCTTCGTTGGAATGGCCTTCAGCCCCAAAGTGTCTGCAATAGATGATGCTTGCATCTTGGCGTTTGGTCGATGGCTCCCATTGGTTGCTCCAAATCGTTTTGAAGTGCTTCGAAGCACGTTCTAATCCTATTCTAAAACCACCGACTCCAGCAAACAACTCTACTACTTTTATGTCGTTTACCTCTATTTCGGGACGAATATTATCAAACAATCCAAGTTCTCTTACTCGCTGATGTGTAGTGTTGGAATATCTTGCGATTGGGTCGCATAACACCCAATTACCCTCCATTTCCATATCTTTTATCTTATAACTCATTTTCTATGATGTTCTTTACATATTTCTGATTAAACCAATAACAATACTTCTTGACCATACCTCCATTAGGATTCTCTGTCATATCGTCTGCAACTCTTGCCTTTGGACGGACATGGAAGTTCTGGTCATCCTTTGCACTCCAAAAATATTGTGGAGCTATATGATTATCCAATACATTTTGGCGAATGTTATTCCAATATTGTTGAGCCACTTGTAGGTCTTCCTGTGGCATAGTCCAAAAGGCAACCTTTTCCAACTTGTACTCAGGTTCTGTCTTTCCACTTGGTAATTGTAATACATTATCCGTCTCACGGAATATAACGAACAAAAAACGATTAGTGAAAAGTTCGTATAGTCTCGAATCTGTCCATTCCTCGCAATCGAAAACTTCTTGATAGTCTATGTTCTCAAAAGACATAGCTTCCTTTATCGAACCTGTTTTCTTTACTCGAATAGTTTTCATTGTTAAACCTGACTTCTCAAACTCTTCCGACTTGTTCACATTGCTTACTTTTCCTTTTCCAGCAATCGTATTCGAAATGATGAAGTACTTTGACTTAGAGTTGGATGGTTCGATACCTAACATATTACATATTTGTCGATAAGTCTTGCCACAATATTTCTTGAAACGCCCCAACAAAATTTCATCAACGGATTTGTTTTTCAGTTCTTTGACAGAGAACATCGTTTCCATTGATGGTTGCGGAAGTTCATAATTGCAATAAGCACCGTCTTGATTGTTTTTCTTAACTTCGTCAAGCACGATGCGCATATAGGCTGTTTTCAAACTCCATGCGCGGCGAGGTGCGCCCATCTCGTTATTATGCTGCGGCATCAACGAGTCACCCTTTTGTCCCTTTCGGCAAGCACCAAGATACATCGTATCACCTTCCGACAATGTATGTGCTTGTCCGTTTCTTATCTTCGTAATGATGGTGTCGTAATCCTTACGGATAATCAACAGGTCTTTCTCTGGTATTTTCCACAATACAGCGAAAAGGAATTGCAAGTCGAGTTTTGAAACCTTTGAATTGTGCAGATAAAACATGATGAGCATTATCAGACATTTCTGATAGAAATGAGACTCCTCGAATGTTTTATTCCAATCAGCCGTATAGTTTATCATGCTGCAAACAAGTCTCTCTTTTATCAGCAGTTCTTTCTTGGCAGATTCTTTCAGCGGAGTGCACTTCAATTCTGCATTCACAAAAGCAAAATCAGCTTCTTGGCGAGAATTGAGGTCATATTTGAAGAACAGTTCTTCCACAAGTTGTCCTAAACTGCCTTTGCCTTTATGTTCTTCTGCATCTGGAGCAAAGTCACGCAGGCACTTGTTCACCAACTGCTTGCTGTAATTGAATATGGACGAAATGTCCTTTTCGTTGTATGGTAGGTTCGTCATTTGCCTGTTTATCTATTCTTTTTTAATCCCCTCGAATTCGATGGGTTAGATTTTTATCTTATTTCTCCAATTGTATCGAAATCGGTACTTTTTACCACATTCAATGCTGCCCTCTTATCCAGAAAGCAGCATTGAAATCTTTGTTTTATAAACTATCAGCCTTCAATTTCATTGTCACCCGAAGAAGAACTGCCACCGCTTGGCTTTGAGCCACTGCCAGAAGTAGAACCTCCACTCGAAGGCTTGTTACCATTATCAGGAGTTGTTACCGAAGAACTGCCCGAAGTGGATGGTGCTTTGGCTTTTTGCCCGATAACCTCACGCTTATAATGGGTGACTTCTGTGTTCACATAGTCGATGAAAGCGGTGTAATCCTTTTCGCCAAAGACCAAAGCAAGAGCATTCACCATTTTAACCAATGCACGGTATGCGTCATCGGTTGCGGTGCGAGCAGTTTTCAACGCTCCAACCATTACGCCCATCTTCTCATTAGTACGCTGAAGTGTCAATGTTCTTACTCGTTCGTTGGCTTCCTTCATGTTGGTAACAAAGGCTGTTAAGCCCAACTTTGCCACTTGCTCGGAATACTTGCCTTCAAGGTCTGTAATGAAGTTGACCAAAAGACCTGTCTCTTTGTCAAGTTGGTCAGCGGTATTAATCTTGTAGTCCTTGATGTGCTGTGCGAGAACCTTTGCTGCCTGTGCCATGTCAGCAATTGGCATTGCGAGAAATGCTTCTACGGCTTTCTTGTAACCTGCATAAAGTGCATCACGGTCGCTATCCGCCTTGGCAATGTCATCAGTCAAGAGACTTTTCTGTGATATTTTCAGAGCTTCGTCCTCTGCCTTAACTGCGGCTTTGAATACTGCGAGCTGCTCGGAAGCCTTGCTATTTATAGTTGTGTCAGCCTCGACACGTGCAAGGATGTTGCTTACGTAAGTGAAGTGCGCACCATTGTTCATGCGCTGAATGTTGATGTCGTAAATCTCTTTCATGATGTTCTAAGATTTAAATTTGACAAATTGTTCTGTGCATCGTCGGATTTCTCCGATTTGCTTTGCTAAGATAATAAAATAAACGAAGAAAACGCAATGTTATTGCGAAAAATTGACAATCTTACGATAAAAAGCAGGATTTTGCCTGTTGAAATTGAAAACTATGTTTGGTTTGGTGGAAGTTTTGGTGCAAAAAGTAACAAGAAACGGCAATCAATGGGCATATTCCCTTTTGTGGACAAAAGAAACTTGAGTACAAACGTTCAACGGCACTTAAAAATAGCCATTGATTGCAATCAAAAGCCCCAACGACACAAAAAGTAAGTGTTGATTGCAATCAATAGCTTCAATGAACCCCAAAATAGCCGTTGATTGCAATCACGACCCTCAACGAGTATTAAAAGTAGAAATATTTTCTAATCAATAGCTTCAACAACATCTAAAAGTGCCTGTTGATTGCAATCAAGACCCATTTCTTCCTGTCCGTGCCTACAACTATGTGGTGCGTGTGGCTGGCAAGAAAACGGAGCAGACGGTGTTCTGCTTACCGAAATTTACCATTCCTGACGACAAGGAGCTTGTCGTGGAGATGAACGAGAAGGAAGGCGGTCGCCATCAGTCGTTTGTCGTGGAGAACAGCGACTTGGTGCGAGCTTTGACAATCAACGAACTTAGCGTGAAGTAACGGATGAAAAGAAGAAACATTGCAATCATGGCGATGCTTGCCCTCACCGCAGGGCAGGCATTCGCCCAAAGATGTCTTCCTCAGATGAAAGGCATTGAGGTGAAGGTCGGCATGGCTGACGGAGTATATAACGGCAAGAAGTCCTGCAAGGCTGGCTATTATGCAGGTCTCGGACTTTCAAGCTATACCAAGGGTGGTGACAAGTGGACGTATGGGGCGGAATACCTGCAAGTGAATCAGCCTTACCGGAACACCTCTGTTCCTATAGTGCAAATGACGGGCGAGTTCGGTTATTCCTACAACTTCCTTTCCGACAACAGTAAGACGGTGCTGTTCTATATCGGAGGTACGGCACTGGCTGGCTATGAGTCCGTAAACTGGGGCAAGAGAACCATGTCAGACGGAGCGACCTTGCAGAACAAGGGAGCGTTTATCTATGGCGGTGCCGTGGCATTGGAAACGGAAATATACCTGTCGGATGCAATAGCTTTGACCGCTTCCGTTAAGGAAAGGCTTGTTTGGGGCAACAGCACGGGACATTTCCACACGCAGTTTGGCATCGGCATGAAGTTCATCATCAACTAAAACAGTGAGCCTATGGACATCAATGAAATCAAACAAGTGCCTATTGTGGACTTTCTCTATGTTCTCGGCATTGAGCCTGTCAAGTACAAGGCTTCGGGACTTTGGTATCATGCGCCATACCGCAACGACCGCAATCCTTCGTTTCGGGTATCAACGGACAAGAATGTCTGGTATGACTATGGCATCGCCAGAGGTGGTGACATCTTCAACCTCGCAGGGGAGCTCATCAACAGCAATGAGTTTGTGGCGCAAGCCAAGTTCATATCTGAAACGCTTGGTGGCAGTTTCCCGACATCGTTTCCGCATTATCAAAGGATAGCGGAAAAGGCTGTGAAGGCAAAAGGCAATCACTTTAGTGATATTGTGGAAAAGCCTTTGAGTCATCCTGCTCTCAGACAGTACTTGCGTGAGCGTGGCATATCGGCTGACGTGGCGAGCCGTTTCTGCTGTCAGGTGGAATACCGATACAATGGCAAACAGTTCTTTGCTGTCGGTTTCAAGAACAACAGCGATGGCTACGAGATACGCAACCGCTTCTTCAAAGGTTGCGTATCGCCAAAGGATATAACGCTTGTTAATAGAAACAGCAAGGTATGCCATCTGTACGAGGGGTTCATGGATTTTCTCTCTGCCGTCATGCTCGGTATCGGTCGTGGTGAGGATTATATTATCCTCAACTCGGTGGCTAATATGCAAAAGGTGCATCATCTTTTGGATGATTATGCGCAGGTGTATTGCCATTTGGATAATGATGAAGCGGGTGAGAATGCGTGTGCCGAATTGCAAAAGCGATATGGCGATAAGGTCATTGACCATTCGCATCTATACACTGGCTACAAGGACTTGAACGAGTATCTGATGAGCCATAAGACAAGAAAGTAACAATCATTCAAAAAACATCAAGACAATGAAGAAGAACAATAAAATCAAGAAATCAGTGAGCGTGTTGGCATTCCTTTTCATGTGTGCCGTGTCGGTAATCCTTTCATCGTGCAGCGATGAGCTGGACATTCAGCAGTCGTATCCTTTCAAGGTGGAGACGATGCCTGTACCAAAGGACATTGTGCGTGGACAGACCGTTGAAATCCGCTGCGAGTTGAAGGCGGAGGGCAAGTTTGACGGCACCATCTACACCATCCGCTATTTTCAGCATGACGGAAAAGGTTCGCTGAGAATGGAGAACGGCACGGTGTTCCAGCCAAACGACCGCTATCTGTTGGAGAACGAGAAGTTCCGTCTTTACTATACCTCGGCAAGTACGGAGACACAGACGCTGACCGTGGTTGTAGAGGACAACTTCGGCAAGTCATACGAAATGGAGTTCAGTTTCAACGATACTGATGAGGAGGAAGAATTTGCGAGAAGTGCCAACAAACTTGGTAGCGTATGAGGTTGATGATATTGTTAGCCTTGCTTCTTGTGTCGGGCAGCTTGTCTGCCCAGACGCAAGGGGCGATAAAGCGAGTTTGTCATGTGTCACGTTTTGAGTTGGCTGTCGCCTGCATCAAGAAGTACGAGGGTCTGCATGGACCGAAGCACCATCCTTATGTCGGATATGGGCACAAGCTGTTGCCTGGCGAGAAGTTTTCTCCAAGAATGACGGAACGGCAAGCCGATGCCTTGCTGCGCTCTGACCTCAGAAAGCTCTGCGCCATGTTCCGTGGTTTCGGTTGTGACTCGCTGCTCTTGGCTACACTTGCCTACAATGTGGGGTGTGGAAAGGTAATGAAAAGCCGGATGTATGCCAAGATGCGAAGTGGCAACAGAAACATCTATCGTGATTATGTGGACTTCAAAAGGTGGAACGGAAATATAGTGCCTTCCATCGAGCGAAGAAGAAAAATGGAGTATCTGCTCTTGTTTACTCCATAGTATAAGGTTTTATAAAAATAGGACAGTCCTTTTGATTGGGGGCTGTCCTTTGTTCTTTGCAAGCATCGCAGATAAGGAAAAAACGGTTCTTTGCCACTTTCTTTCCGCTCCT
>OGLX01001628.1_pt1 | contig 10706 bp, 8 predicted proteins | sample 1572821 | NCBI WGS metagenome assembly OGLX01 (sample SAMEA2581908, study PRJEB24529) | metagenome | biome: Human gut stool | place: China | collected 2011 | reverse complement strand
AAGATGTTGGAGAAACTGAACATCGAAGAGATCAAGCCTTCTTCACGACGCTATCCGGGTATCCTGTTCACGCCCAACCGCGAACCGGGCAACCAGATATTGGAAGTAAAGGGGCTGACAAAGTCCATCGACGGGAAAGTCCTTTTCCAGGACCTCAACTTCAACGTGGAGAAAGACGACAAGATCGTATTCATCAGTCACGACCCGCGTGCGATGACCGCCCTTTTCCAAATCATCAACGGAGAAGAAAAGGCCGATGCCGGAACGTACCAATGGGGACAAACCATCACGACGACCTATCTGCCGCTCGACAACTCCAAGTATTTCAACTCGGATTATAATCTGATCGACTGGCTGAGCCAGTTCTCGCCCGACACGAACGAGGTCTTCCTGAAAGGCTTCCTCGGACGTATGCTGTTTTCCGGCGAAGAGCTGTTGAAGAAAGTGAGTGTACTTTCCGGAGGTGAAAAGATGCGTTGTATGATCTCCCGCATGATGTTGACGGATGCCAACTGTATCATCCTCGACACGCCGACCAACCATCTGGATTTGGAATCCATCCAAGCGTTCAACAACACATTGCAGTCATTCAAAGGAAACATCCTGTTCTCCAGCCATGACCACGAGTTCATCGAAACCGTAGCCAACCGTATCATCGAACTCACCCCCAACGGCATTATCGACAAGATGATGGAATACGACGAGTACATTGCCAGCGACCACATCAAGGAACTTAAAACAAGAATGTACGGGGATTAAAAATATTTTTGGGAAACAAAAGCCGAATGGCAAACTATTTGTAGGGTATTTAGCGACTAAATACCCTTTTAAAATATTGCATCATGGAAAAAAATAAAGATATGAACGAAGAAGAGTTGAAAGCCCAACAAGAAGAAACCTTGGATAATGTAGCGACCTCACAACAAGACGAAGGCGACAAAGCTGAAGAACAACCGGCAAAGGAAATGTCCGTGGAAGACAAATTGGCTGCTGCAGAAACCAAAGTGGCAGAACTGCAAGACAAATACCTGCGTCAGGTTGCCGAATTTGACAATTACCGCAAACGTACCATCAAAGAAAAGGCTGAATTGATTTTGAACGGGGCGGAAAAAACAATCACAGCCATACTTCCCATATTGGACGACATGGAACGCGCATTGAAGAATATGGACAAGATGGAAGACGTGGCTGCCGTAAAAGAGGGCGTGGACTTGATATTCCAGAAATTCGTGAAAATCTTGGGCGAACAGGGGGTCAAGAAAATAGAGACCGAAAATGCCGATTTCAATACGGATTTGCATGAGGCTATTGCCCAAGTGCCGGCTCCTTCGGACGAAATGAAAGGTAAAATTATCGACTGCGTCAAAACAGGCTATACTTTAAATGAAAAGGTGATTCGCCACTCTCAAGTGGCCGTAGGACTTTAAACCGCAATGAAATATGGCGAAACGTGACTATTATGAAGTGTTAGGCGTTTCAAAAAACGCCTCGGACGACGAGATAAAAAAGGCTTATAAGAAAATGGCTATCAAATATCATCCCGACCGCAATCCGGATGACAAGGAAGCCGAAGCCAAATTCAAGGAAGCAGCAGAAGCATACGACGTGCTCCGCGACCCGCAAAAACGTGCCCGCTACGACCAGTTCGGACCGGAAGGCGTAAATGGTGCAGGCGGATTCGGAAGCGGCGGAATGAACATGGATGATATTTTCTCTATGTTCGGTGACATCTTCGGTGGACATGGAGGAGGTTTCGGAGGCTTTGGAGGTTTCGGTGGTGGCGGACGTTCCGCACAACGCAAGTTCCGTGGTTCAGACCTCCGTGTAAAAGTAAAACTGAACTTAAAAGAGATTTCTACCGGAGTAGAAAAGAAATTCAAACTGAAAAAGTACGTAACATGTGACCATTGCCATGGTTCAGGAGCCGAAGGAGAAGGAGGAACGGAAACGTGTCCCACTTGTCATGGAACAGGAAGTATCACCCGCACCCAACAAAGCATTTTTGGAATGGTACAATCACAAAGCGTATGTCCACAATGTAACGGAGAAGGGAAAATAATTAAGAACAAATGTAAAGCTTGTGCAGGAGAAGGTATTGTATACGGAGAAGAAGTCGTGGAAGTGAAAATTCCTGCCGGTGTGGCTGAAGGAATGCAACTTTCTGTCAATGGAAAAGGAAATGCGGGCAAACATAACGGTGTTCCCGGTGATTTACTTGTTGTCATAGAAGAAGAATCCCATCCAGACCTAATACGCGATGAAAATGATTTGATTTACAATCTGTTACTAAGCGTTCCGACTGCAGCTTTAGGAGGCACTGTAGAAATACCAACTATTGATAGCAAAGTAAAAGTAAAAATTGAACCAGGCACCCAACCAGGTAAGGTCTTACGCCTAAGAGGTAAAGGATTGCCCAACGTCAATAGTTATGGTTACAGTAACGGTACAGGTGATTTATTAGTCAATGTAAGCGTATATATTCCAGAAACATTGAATAAAGATGAAAAACAAGCACTAGAGAAAATGCAAGAATCGGATAACTTCAAACCGAATACAAGCATTAAAGAAAAAATATTCAAGAAGTTCAAAAACTTCTTCGATTAATTTTTATACTACAAAGTGTCACAGAAAGAATACCAGGTTTTATATCTGCCGGGCATTCTTTTGTGACACTTTGCGGTAAATAAAAACATTTGCCATGAATTACGAAGAAACATTGGATTATTTATATAATAGTGCCCCATTATTCCAACATATAGGAAAAGATGCATACAAGGCAGGGTTAGAAAACACTTATCTTTTAGACAAGTATTTCAACCATCCCCATCGCCAATTCCGAACCATTCATATAGCCGGGACCAATGGAAAAGGCTCTTGTTCACATACTTTAGCCGCCATTTTACAATCAGCCGGATACAAGACAGGACTTTACACTTCTCCACATCTGATAGATTTCCGTGAACGAATCCGCGTCAACGGAATTCCTGTATCCAAAGAATATGTCATAGACTTTGTAGAAAAACACCGTGTCTTTTTTGAACCTCTGCATCCTTCTTTCTTTGAACTGACTACTGCAATGGCTTTCCACTATTTTGCCCAAAGCCAAGTAGATGTAGCCATTATAGAAGTCGGCCTGGGAGGACGAATAGATTGTACAAATATCATCCGTCCGGATCTATGTGTCATAACCAATATCAGTTTCGACCATATACAATTCTTAGGTAACACATTAGCCAAAATAGCCACAGAGAAGGCCGGAATCATCAAAGAAAAGACTCCGGTAGTTATTGGTGAAACCACACCTGAGACCAAACCTATATTTACAACTCGTGCTAAAGAAGTAAACGCTCCTATCTACTTTGCAGAAGAAGAACAGTTATTACACTCCTCCAGTATAAATGAAAAAGGTAAACGAATATATCAAACAACCGACTACCTCAATCTGGAAGGCGAACTGGAAGGGCTTTGCCAACTTAAAAACACCAATACACTTTTATCTGCCATCCGCCTATTAAAACAAGCAGGTTATCAGCTTACCGAAAGTAATATACGTAAAGGGTTCTCACAAGTATGTGAACTCACCGGCCTGATGGGAAGATGGCAAAAATTAGAAAGTGAACCGACTTTAATATGCGATACAGGACATAATGTAGGAGGTATTTCGTATATCATAGAACAATTAGAACATCAGAAATATGAACGATTACACATTGTAATAGGTATGGTAAACGACAAGGATATCAGTGGAGTATTGTCCATGCTTCCTAAAAATGCCACCTTTTATTTTACCAAAGCCAGCGTAAAGCGTGCTTTATCCGAAAAAGAATTACAAAGCTTAGCGATGCAATCCGGGCTGCACGGAGATACTTATCCTGATGTAGAAACAGCTGTAACAGCCGCTAAAGAAAAGGCTAACAAAAATGACTTTATTTTTGTTGGAGGAAGCAGCTTTATCGTTGCGGATTTATTAAAATTTCACGTTTAGTCCGTTCACTTTTATAGAAAAAGTTTGGGAATACCGAAGAAAATCTTTTTATTTGCATTAGTTTTATACATAAAATAAAAAGATTTTCAATAACATGATAAACACATCTACTTCCGATGAGAATTTATGCGGCCTGAAACGGGCCGATTTTCAGACAACAGTGAACGGGAAACAAACAGACCTCTTCATTCTGAAAAATGAAAACGGAGCTGAAATAGCTGTCACCAACTATGGTGGAGCAGTATTAGCTATTATGGTTCCGGACAAAAACGGTAAATATGCCAATGTCATTCAAGGACATGATAGTATAACCCATGTTATCAATAGCCACGAACCTTTCCTCAGTACTCTTATCGGTCGTTACGGAAACCGTATAGCAGGAGGCAAATTCATTTTAGAAGGGAAAGAATATTCACTGACTATCAACAATGGTCCCAACTCGCTGCATGGCGGTCCTACCGGATTTCATACCCGCATTTGGGATGCAGAACAGGAAACTCCCCAAAGCTTGAAATTGCATTATTTATCTGCTGATGGCGAAGAAGGATTTCCAGGAAATTTGGATATTCACGTAACGTACACTTTAAGTAATCAAAATGAATTCATCATTACTTACCACGCTACAACAGACAAAACAACATTGGTAAATCTTACTCACCACGGTTTTTTCAGCCTATCAGGCATTGCCAATCCTACGGCAACCGTTGATAACAACATCGTAACCATTAATGCTGATTTTTATACTCCGATAGATAATGTATCCATCCCTACAGGCGAAATTGCCAAAGTAGAAGGTACTCCTATGGATTTTCGTACTCCTCAAAGAGTAGACAGTAGAATCAATGACCCATTCGAACAGCTAGAATTCGGTGCCGGCTATGACCACTGCTATGTATTAAACAAACGTGAAGCAGGCACACTGAGTTTTGCAGCAAAATGTGTGGAGCCCGAAAGCGGTCGTAGCATGGAAGTATACACTACAGAGCCCGGTGTACAAGTTTATACTTCAAACTGGCACAATGGTTTCGAAGGTGCTCATGGAGCAACTTTCCCAGCAAGAAGTGCCATCTGTTTTGAAGCACAACATTTTCCTGATACGCCCAATAAAGGCCATTTCCCTTCTTGTGTTCTACATCCGGGGGAAACTTACAATCAAGTAACCATCTACAAATTCGGTGTAGAAAAATAATTTTATGAAATAACCTAATTTATAAACTTATAATTTTTTCAAGACCATGAATCAACAAAAACAGAACGGTAATATCATCGCTATCATTACAATGTTCTTCCTTTTCGCGATGATTTCCTTCGTTACTAATCTTGCTGCGCCTTTCGGCACAATATGGAAAAACCAATATGCAGGTGCCAATACCTTGGGTATGATGGGAAATATGATGAATTTCCTTGCATATCTGTTTATGGGGATTCCTTCAGGTAATATGCTTGTAAAAATCGGATATAAAAAAACAGCCCTCATTGCCATGGCAGTAGGTTTCATCGGTTTGTTTATCCAATATATTTCCAGTTTGTTCGGTGCAGATATAGACGTATTCAATTTAGGAGAATATGCCATTAAAATGAATTTTATCATCTATCTGCTTGGTGCCTTCGTCTGTGGTTTTTGTGTATGTATGCTGAACACAGTAGTTAACCCGATGCTAAATCTTTTAGGTGGTGGTGGTAACAAAGGTAACCAATTAATCCAAGCCGGTGGTGCTCTAAACTCATTGTCGGGTACTTTGACTCCGCTTTTCGTAGGTGCCTTGATTGGTTCTGTTACCCCTCAAACAGCTATGTCAGATGTAGCTCCTCTGCTTTTCATCGCAATGGGTGTATTCGTATCAGCGTTTATCGCTCTTTCATTCATCGCTATTCCAGAGCCCCATCTAAGAAAAGCAGGTCATGAAAAAGAGAAATTCTCTCATAGTCCTTGGAATTTTCGCCATACTGTATTAGGTGTAATCGGTATCTTTGTGTATGTAGGTATTGAAATCGGTATTCCAGGCACATTAAATTTCTATCTTGCCGACCCAACGGAAAAAGGTGCGGGCCTGCTTGCCAACGGTGCCGCTATCGGTGGTGCTATTGCTGCCATCTATTGGTTGCTCATGTTAGTGGGACGTTCTGCAAGTAGTGTCATCAGCGGTAAAGTAGCTACACGCACACAATTGATTGTTGTTTCCGCAACAGCTATCTGTTTTATATTAATCGCAATCTTCACTCCAAAAGAAATCACTGTCTCTATGCCGGGATATAGTGTAGAAAATGGATTCGAAATGGCCTCTGTACCTGTCAGTGCCCTATTTTTGGTACTTTGTGGTTTATGTACGTCCATTATGTGGGGAGGTATCTTCAACCTCGCTGTAGAGGGTTTAGGCAAATATACCGCACAAGCTTCAGGTATTTTTATGATGATGGTTGTCGGTGGCGGTATTTTCCCATTACTACAGCAATTCATTTCTGACGCTGTGGGATATATGGCCAGCTATTGGTTAATTATCGCTTTGCTTGCTTATCTGTTGTTCTATGGTTTGGTAGGATGCAAGAACGTAAACAAAGACATTCCTGTAGAATAATTATAAAAACATATAGTATTAACTTTAAACTATTAATATCATGGATATAGAATACGTAAGAAGTCGCTTCATCAAACATTTTGATGGCACAACAGGTTCAGTATATGCATCACCCGGACGTATAAACCTTATTGGAGAACATACCGACTATAACGGTGGTTTTGTCTTTCCCGGAGCAGTAGATAAAGGTATGATTGCTGAAATCAAACCTAATGGTACTGATAAGGTACGTGCTTATTCTATTGATCTAAAAGACTATGTAGAATTCGGCTTGAACGAAGAAGATGCTCCTAAAGCCAGTTGGGCAAGATATATTTTCGGCGTTTGCCGCGAAATGATCAAACGTGGTGTAGATGTGAAAGGTTTTGACACTGCTTTTGCGGGTGACGTACCTTTGGGTGCAGGTATGTCTTCATCTGCTGCATTGGAAAGTACGTATGCTTTTGCTATCAACGAACTTTTCGGTGACAACAAAATAGATAAATTTGAATTAGCCAAAGTAGGTCAGGCAACAGAACATAATTATTGTGGTGTAAATTGCGGTATTATGGATCAATTTGCATCTGTATTCGGAAAAGAAGGTAGTTTGATCCGTTTGGACTGTCGTTCATTGGAATATCAATACTTCCCGTTCAAACCGGAAGGTTACCGATTGGTATTGGTTGACTCGGTAGTCAAACACGAATTGGCTTCTTCTGCTTATAATAAACGTCGCCAAAGCTGCGAAGCTGCTGTAGCCGCCATCCAGAAAAAACATCCTCATGTAGAATTTTTACGTGATTGTACAATGGAAATGTTGCAGGAAGCAAAAGCCGAGATCAGTGAAGAAGACTATATGCGTGCAGAATACGTCATTGAAGAAATCCAACGTGTACTTGATGTTTGCGATGCTTTGGAAAGAGGTGATTACGAAACCGTAGGACAGAAGATGTATGAAACTCACTATGGCATGAGTAAATTGTATGAAGTAAGCTGTGAAGAACTTGACTTCTTGAATGATGTTGCTTTCGACTGCGGTGTCACCGGTTCACGTGTCATGGGTGGAGGTTTCGGTGGATGTACAATCAACCTAGTTAAAAATGAACTATACGAAACATTCATCACCACTGCCAAAGAAAGATTCAAAGAGAAGTTCGGAAGAAGTCCCAAAGTTTACGATGTAGTCATCAGTGACGGTTCTCGCAAGCTGGTATAAAAAATATCTCAAATTCGCTAACATATGAAAAAACCGCTTTGGATTCAAAGCGGTTTTTTCTTCTTTATGCTATAAAAGTGTAGGAAATACACTTTTATGTTGCACAACATACTCTTTTCATATCCAATGTATTAGTAATAGTGTTACTTTTACACCCAAAATCATATACTCTATTACTAATTAGTACTTTTATATCATGAAAAGCATGAAAAGAACCTTTCTGGGAACCGGTATCGCACTGACCTTGTTAAGTGCTTGCGCTCCCAAACAATCTCAAGAAACACTTACAAAGTCCGGATTAAACCCCACTAATTATGAAACAATAGTGGATGGCGTAAAACCTGTTAAACTGTATACGCTAAAGAATGCAGCCGGAATGGAAGTATGCGTAACCAATTTTGGCGGACGTATTGTATCTATCATGGTCCCTGACAAAAACGGAAATCTAAAAGACGTAGTGCTGGGTTTTGACAGCATTGCTGACTACCAAAATATACCAAGCGACTTCGGTGCTTCTATCGGACGCTATGCCAACCGCATTAATAAAGGAGTCATCGTAATGGATGGAGAAACCATTCAATTACCCCAAAATAATTTTGGTCACTGCCTGCATGGAGGTCCTAAAGGATGGCAATACCAAGTTTATGAAGCAAACCAATTAAACGACAGTACTATGACACTAACTATGAAGTCACCAGATGGAGATGCCAATTTTCCGGGAAATGTAACCGCTACTGTTACTTATGCACTGACAAGAGACAATGCCATCGACATAAATTACGAAGCGACAACTGACAAAAAGACTGTTATCAATATGACCAACCACTCTTATTTCAACTTGAGTGGAAATCCTGCCAATCCGGCCACCGACCATATTCTTTATGTAAATGCAGACAGCATCACTCCCGTTGACAGCACATTCATGACCACTGGAGAAATGATAGCAGTAACAGAAACTCCATTTGATTTCAATACTCCTAAAACCATTGCCCCCGATGTGACTAACTTTGAAAACGAACAAATAAAATTCGGTAACGGCTTCGACCATAATTGGGTACTTAACACGAAAGGCGATATCAACCAGCTGGCTGCCAAACTGACCAGCCCTACTAGTGGTATCACTTTGGAAGTATATACTAATGAACCGGGAATACAAGTCTATACAGGCAACTTTTTGGATGGAACTGTAAAAGGGAAAAAGGGAATTACTTATCCGCAACGCGCGTCTGTTTGTCTGGAAACACAGCACTATCCCGACAGCCCGAACAAACCGGAGTACCCGTCCACCGTCCTACGCCCGGGTGAAACGTTCCAGAGCAAGACAATTTATAAATTTTCTGTCGAATAACAAGTAACAAATTAATAATAACAAAAAAAACATCAATCAATGACTCAACAAAAAAAACAATGGAGTGCCATCATCATCATGATTGCACTTTTTGCTATGATCGCATTCGTGACAAATCTTTGTTCACCAATGGCTATTATTGTAAAGAACGACTTCGGAGCAAGCAATGTCCTTGCCCAAATCGGAAACTATGGTAACTTCATCGCCTATTTGGTAATGGGAATCCCCGCAGGTATGCTGATTGCCAAATATGGCTACAAAAAAACGGCTCTTATCGGCCTAGCCATAGGTATCATCGGTATTTTAATCCAATGGTTGAGCGGTCACGTAGGCAAGGAAAGCGCTTTCTTGGTTTATCTGATCGGAGCGTTTACCAGCGGTTTCACCATGTGTATTTTGAACTGCGTAGTCAACCCGATGCTTAACTTGTTGGGAGGTGGCGGAAACAAGGGTAACCAGCTGATTCAGCTCGGAGGTGTATTCAACAGTACCGCAGCCGTTGCTTGCTACATCTTGATGGGAGCTCTTATCGGTGATGCAGCCAAGGCACATATTGCCGATGCCACCCCTGCCCTGATGATCGCTTTGGCTATTTTTGTCATCGCATTTGTAGTGATCATGTTCACTAAAATCGAAGAGCCCGAACAGGCTCCGGTCGACACAAGTTTAATTAAAGGAGCTTTAAGCCATCGTCATTTTGCATTGGGAGCCTTGGCTATCTTTTTGTATATGAGCGTAGAAGTAGGTACTCCCACCTATATCTTGCAATATCTGACATCTAAAGGTATACCGGCCAGTACTGTAGGCCTTATCGTAGCTGTTTACTGGTTGATGATGCTTATCGGACGTTTCGTAGGAGCAAGTATCGGTGCCAAAATTTCCAGCCGCGCGATGATCACGACTGTCGCAAGCGCCACTTTGCTGTTAGTGAGCTTCGGAATGTTTTCACCTGAAACGAGTACGGTTGAAGTTCCCGGTATAGATTGGGCTTCATTAAGCGTTATCTGGCAGGAAGTTCCCGTCGGTATTCTGGCATTCCTCCTCGTTGGTCTCTGCACCAGTGTAATGTGGGGTGGTATCTTCAATATGGCGGTTGAAGGATTAGGTAAATACACGGCCATTGCCAGCGGTATCTTTATGACAATGGTGTTCGGTTGCGCCGTAATGGTTGCTATCCAGGGTTGGGTTGCCGATATGACCGACTACATGACCAGCTATTGGGTTGTGCTTTTGAGTGCTGTTTACATTTTATTCTACGCAGCTATCGGTTCCAAACCGTCAAAAAAATCAGAATAAGACTATAAATATGCCAATTCATGAAATTATCCGGTTACCAATAAAGCCGGATAATTTCTTTATTTATAACACATCTAAAAAATTAATATCATGCAACAAAAGATCAGAAATAAATTTCAGGAGTTATTCTCAACAAAAGGTAGCGTATATGCATCTCCGGGCCGTATTAACCTGATTGGCGAACATACCGATTATAACGGTGGTTTCGTATTTCCGGGGGCTATCGACAAAGGCATGATTGCCGAAATCAAACCAAACGGTACAGGTAAAGTTCGTGCTTTCTCTGTCGACCTGAACGACTACGCC
>OGLX01001623.1_pt1 | contig 10732 bp, 7 predicted proteins | sample 1572821 | NCBI WGS metagenome assembly OGLX01 (sample SAMEA2581908, study PRJEB24529) | metagenome | biome: Human gut stool | place: China | collected 2011 | reverse complement strand
CTTGATACTTATCTGTATTTATCACCATTGCATTTCCAGTTATCCAAGACATTGGCTTGGTATAATTCACCATGCCACAAGTATTTCCACGACAAGTTATACAGATTTGTTCTGTTTTATGGTTGTAATCCTTATATTTACCAATAATACCATTTGCCCCATATACAAGAAAACCATCTTCTGTTAATTCTGCTGAAGATATTGTTTGTGGCTGATATATTTGTGCAATTTCACTTAAATATACATTATTGCTACCATTTCTTTGCATACAACAAACTCTTAGTCCCTTGATTAAGGACTGCAACTTTTCAATGATTTTGTTTTGGGTGGCAATGCGTTCATCTATCAATGATAACAACCTAGCAATCTTATTCTGTTCCTCCATCAAAGGAAAACACAAAGAGATTTTAGATAATCCGTCTTGACCGATATTGAAATGTTGTGCACCAGCCCCCATTCTACAAGTTCGCTTTCGTGCTAATGGGGTAGATAGTAAATACTTAAAGAATAACGGATTGTAGTCACCAATTTTACGACCACGAATGACAAAACCTCCATACACAGCTGTACGATTATCCATATAAACGTTAGCACGACCAACATCTTCTAATGTTTCCGAACTACGTTGAAATAGGATGTCTCCTTTTTCTACGCTAAAATTTTCAATTTCTCTTTCAGTCGCTTCTACCTTTCCTCGAATACTATCATTGTTAATAGTTCCATCGGCAAGAATATCCATAACGGAAATAAAAGGGAGTCCACGTCCAATGCGTTTCACATCTGGATTAAGACCATTTTTGAAATCTAAATATTCAGCAAGTGCATGTTCTTCCCACTCCTTCGTAAACTCCGGAAATCTCAAAGGTGGAACATTAAGGACTTTATTGTCGTTATTATTTGCCATAGTTATTTTTAATCTCTAATCAAATTTCGTTATGCTGCAAGAAAAACTGCTACGATATGTAGCAGTTTCAATATGCGTTTAAGTCTTATCCTTACTCTTTATCGGGGTTAATATCAAAAGGCAACAAGTTGTCGCCATTATTGAAACGGTCGAAATCGGAGCTAAACAAACGGTCTTGAACGATACGGTATTTCTCGAATTCCGATTCGGCAAATTCCTTGGCGAACTCTGCCGTAATCTTTCCTGCATCGGCTAATATCGCATCACCTCCGGCTTCGAGGATGATGTCAATACGTTTTGCCCAATCTTCCATAGTCATCGGAATGTGACGTTTCGCCATTCGTTCTGCTAAATCAAGAACAGCATTGACTAATTGCGCCATATTTTCCAACTCGTTTTCTTTCAGATAGTTTTTTGCTATAACCACATCGGGCTTCACTATCTTTCCGTCAGGAGCATTTTCCCAAGAGGTAAGCCCCATGTGTTCTTTCTCGGAGTTTGCACGTTGCACGATAAGTTCGGCAGCCGTATGCCCATGTACGGCATAGTGCATTTTGTTCTGAACCTTTTTGAAGAACAGCCGTGTAGTGGGCGCATCGCGATTATAGTCAATGGCAGTGGCGTAAATATCGGTGAGTTTTTGGTAGAAACGGCGTTCACTCAATCGTATCTCACGGACTTCAGCCAACAAGTGTTCAAAATAATCCTCACCGATAAAAGAACCGTTTTCCATGCGTTTCTTGTCTATGACATAACCACGGATGGCAAATTGGCGCAACACATAGGTACACCATTGGCGGAATTGGGTGGCACGAATGGAATTGACACGGTAGCCCACAGAGATGATAGCATCAAGATTATAGTATTGTACTTCTTTAGTCTGCGTTTTTCCGTCTATAGCCCCATGCTCGGTGGTATGTGCAATTTTTGCACATACCACTTCCTTATCCAATTCACAAGTGTCGAAAATATTCTTCAAGTGCTTGGTAACAACCGTTCTATCCACATCAAAAAGAGTGGCAATAGCTTTTTGTGTCGCCCAAATGCTTTCATCTTTATACAACACTTCAACCCCTTGCTCTTTGTCTGCGACAGTAAATATCAAGAACTCCGCTGTGCTGTTTCTTATCTCGAACTTTTTAGCCATAATCTTACCCTCTTCGTTTTATTCTACAATTCCCAGTTCACGGAGGTAGCCTTCAATCTCTTTGTCAAGGTCAGCACGTTTGGCTTCCAATTCCTTGATTTCAGCCATGACAGCCTTAATATCGATAGGCTCTTCCTCTTCAAAGGTATCCACATAACGGGGAATGTTCAAATTATAGTCGTTATCGGCTACTTCCTGCAAGGTGGCGAGGTGGCTGTACTTTTCTATCTCGGTGCGATTGCGGTAAGTATCTACAATCTTGTCGATATGCTCCTTGCGTAGTTTGTTTTGGGTCTTGACCTTTTCAAACTCCTTGCTTGCGGCAATAAACAAAATATTATCGTCCTCCTTGCGGCATTTCTTCATCACGAGAATACAAGTGGGAATGGAAGTGCCGTAGAAGATATTGGCTGGCAAGCCGATAATTGCGTCAATGCAGTTCTTCTTCTCGATAAGGAAACGGCGGATAACGCCCTCGGCATTACCACGGAACAATACGCCGTGCGGTACAACGCAAGCCATTGTACCACCATCCACAAGATGATAGAGCATGTGCAGTATAAAGGCATAGTCAGCTGTCTTGCGCGGAGCAAGGCGACCGGCACGGCTGAAACGGTCATCATTGTTGAACTTGTCGGCGGCACTCCACTCTGCGGAGAAAGGAGGATTGGCAACCACGGCATCGAACTGGGTGTCACCGAAAGCGTCCGCCTCTAAGGTGTCGCCATTCTCTATCTGGAAATTACTGAACTTGATACCATGCAGCAACATATTCATACGGCACAAGTTGTAAGTAGTGGGGTTTTTCTCCTGCCCGAATATCTCGTATGCCCGTCCCGTATGAGCTGCACGAATAAGCAGTGAACCCGAACCGCAAGTAGGGTCATATACATTGCGTAAGCGAGTATGTCCGATAGTCACTATCTCGGCAAGAATCTGGCTCACTTCTTGCGGTGTATAAAATTCTCCGGCTTTCTTGCCCGCTCCAGCGGCAAACTGAGAAATCATATATTCATAAGCATCGCCGAGAATATCTATCTGCGTAGCTTCGTCCGCTCCGAAGTCAATGCCGTTCAAAGCAATCAGTACATTGGATATGAGCGTATTCTTGTCATCGGTAGTTTTGCCGAGCTTGGGCGAAGCAAGGTCTATGTCTGAAAACAAACCTCCAAAATCGTCCTCACTCTCTTGTCCGAGCGTACTGTCCTCAATGCGCTTCAGCGAACGTTCGAGAGAGGGAATAATATTCTCCTTGCGCTTAATTGCGTCAATGATAGAGGTGAAGAGATATTGCGGCTCTACAAAATAACCGATATTTTCCAAACACTGCTTCTTGACTTCCTCTTGAAGTTCAAGGGCATCTTCTTCGCCTGACTGCCACAACTGTTTGAAAGTGATTTCGTCATCTTCAAGCGCACGGTCGGCATAGTTCTCTATTTTTTCAGAAAGGTACTTATAAAAGATAAAGCCCAACGAGAAGTACATAAATTCGTTGGCTGACATATTGCCGCGCAGGTTGTTGGCAACCTCCCAAAGCTGGGCGCGGAGTTTTTGTTGGAGTTCTTCACTCATGTTCTTAAACAGTTTTGTTTTCTACAATGTTTATTTCATTATCAGCTTCTTTTTCAAAGGCTGTCCTTAAGTCATCTAATATTTTTCCGTTGTACGAGAAATACTTGCTCCCCTGATAGGCATTTGAAGGTGTTCTCTTTTCTTCCGGAAGAAACGTACCGACAAAAGGAGACAATTTGTAAATTCGTCCGTCATATTCGATGGAATCATCACTTGCAACTTTCACTTTCAGATTGGTAGGGATAAAAGTAATATATTCACCTATCTTGATATGTACCATGCTGAATTTGAATCGCTCCCGTTTTTTCGGTCGAGAAAATTCTGATTTCTTTTCTTTCTTTTCGGGGTGCGCTATAATAGGTTTATTGTCCTCATATTCAGTTATGACCGCATCGTCAATTGTCAAAGCGATGTCTCTGAAAATATCAAGAGCCACTTTGGGGTCAACATTAAAGAATTCCCTATTTTGCCGAATACGCAAGTCTGTCAATCGGTCTATTGTCTTATGCACAAGTCTTTCAACCTCATTGAATTTAGAAGTCTTCATCGTGGCAAAGATTTCAAAAGGCAACGGCACAGCGGTATTGTCCAACTCCTTTGAACGAATGTCAACGGGACGAGTACTTTTACCTATTTTCACCCAATCCTCTCGAAAACTGGGATTGGTCAGTATATAAACATAGCCGGGGTCATTTGTTTTCATACGCCATCTTTTAGTCCCAAGAAAATGTTCTGATAATATTGCGCAGACGGTCGAGAATACGGTTCACGGTTCTGCGCGTCTTTAGCAACCCGAGGTGCTTCTCCTTGACTGCCGTTTGAATAATTTCGGGTTGCACTTTTTGTGAGAAGTCATACTCCGAGAGGAAACGGTTCAGCAGTTCGGTAGGCAACTGCTCATCTTCCGCAAGGCGGTCAATGGCTTTGCCTTTTTCCTGACGGATATATTGGTTGAGCCGTTCTTCGAGGTCAACAGAACCATCCGCTTTCTTCTTGCGCTCCACGAAGCCCTCCTTGTCTTCATCTACATTCTGGCGGATAAAGCCGTCAATCAGTTGCGACTTGCTGCGCAGCTCGGCATCTTTAATCATTGTGTCGATGATATGGCGGCGTTGTTCCTCATAGTTTTCACTGAACGGATTGAGTTCTGCAATCAGCTCGAGGATATAAGCCACATTGATAATGTCGCTGTGCAACAGTTCAAGACAGAAGTCGATGTCTTCAAGTCCTATTTCGTCTTCGGTGGAATTATCCTCAATGGAAGTACCGCCTACGGTAGTGCTGTCAAGGAACGTGTCGTGAATGTCGAGGTACTTACTTCGGAAGTCGTTGTACTGTTGTTCGGATATGCCCAATTCGGGGTCATCCTCCGAATAGTCCTCGTAGATTTGTATCTCCGCATGTTTCTTTATCAACTCACGGAAAGCGAGAATGAAGTCGCGCTTTTCGGGTTCGGTCTTCAACGCATCGACAGCCGCAGTGTCGGGATATTTGGCAAGGAAATCTTTGGCGATGTCGGCATATTCCTTTTTCACCACCTCGAAAGCCTCGCGGATGATAGTGCCCGTACCCCCGTTGCTGAACAGTTTTATGGATTCGTCCACATTGCTCTTGAGGTCGCGGAAACAGACAATCTTACCAAAACGTTTGCGCTCGTTGAATACACGGTTGGTACGTGAGAACGCTTGCAACAATCCGTGGTATTCCAAATTCTTATCCACATACAACGTGTTCAGCTTCTTGGAATCGAAGCCCGTGAGGAACATACCCACGACCAAACAAAGGTCGAGCGGTTTCATGTCGGTTTTCTTCTTTTTCAACCGCAGATTGACATCATCGTAGTAAGCACGGAAATTCTCGATGGAGAAATTCGTACCGAACATTTGGTTGTAGTCGTTGATGATTTCCTGCATATCGTCAGCCTCCGGCACGGATTCGCTGACAAAACCGCTGTTCATGCCCGTCAGTTCATCGTCCTCGTTAGGGTTAGATGAATAGGTGAAGATTGCACCGATTGAGATTTTAGGATTCAGTTCCTTGAAAATCTTATAGTAACGAATGAGCATCGGCACATTCTGCACGGCAAATAGCGCGTCAAACTCACCGTCAAAGGTGGATTTGCTGAAATTGTTGAGAATGAATTTGGCAATCTCGTGCATACGGCTTTCCTGTCCCGGTGATACCTCCTCGTTGCCGTGGTAGTATTCCACCAAAAAGCCAAGTACATTCTCATCAGCAATGGCATCTTTAATCAGATACTTGTGCAGACACTTGTCGAAGATTTCTTCGGTAGTACGATCGTTCTTAGAGTTCTCCTTGAATATAGGTGTCCCCGTGAAGCCGAATATTTGCGTATTGGTAAAGAAGTTGACAATATTTTTGTGGCTCTCACCGAAATGGCTACGATGACACTCATTGAAACTCATGATGATGCGCGACTTCCTCACTTCATCCAAACGCTTGCTGTACCATTGCTTCGTAACGGCTGCATTGAGTTTCTGAATGGTAGTGATAATGATTTTCGAATCGCTTGAAAGTTTCTTCGTCAGTTCATCGGTGTTGTCCGTGCTATCCACTGCACCGGGTTCGAACGCTTCATATTCCGATTGCGTCTGCGTGTCAAGGTCGTGACGGTCCACCACAAACATCACCTTATCCACGCCATCCAACTCCGAAACGAGTTGTGCCGCCTTAAAAGAAGTAAGAGTCTTGCCAGCTCCCGTAGTGTGCCAAATGAAGCCATTGTCGGTAGAGTTCTGCACCTTATCCAAAATCTCCTCCACGGCATAGAACTGATAGGGGCGCAACACCATCAGACATTTGTCACCCTCATGAAGCACGATGTATTTGCTAATCATCTTACCAAGGGTACATTTATCGAAGAACATTGCTGCAAACAGACTGAGGTCGTTGAAGGGGTTGTTATCCTTATCCGTCCAATTGAAAGTAAACTTGTAGCCTTGATTAGGGTTGTTGGCGAAATAGCGGGTGTTTACACCGTTGGAAATAACAAAAACCTGTATATAGTCGAACAAGCCATGAAACGATGTCTTATGGTAGCGTTGCACTTGGTCGTAGGCTTGGCGCAGTTCCACCCCTCGCTTTTTTAATTCGATTTGCACCAACGGCAAACCATTTACCAATATCGTCACATCATAGCGGCATTTCTTCCTGCCCTCAATGGTGATTTGGTTTGATACCTGAAACTCATTCTGACACCATTGTTTCTTATTGAGAAATTCCACCCACACACGTTCCCCATTTTCGGTTTCGAGTGGATAGAGGTCGCGCAGTTTCTTGGATTTTTCAAAGCGTGAGCCGCCCTCCAAATGAAGCAAAATCTTTTCAAACTCCGATTCGGTGAAATGTTCACGCCCTATTTCCGCAAGTTGTTTGCGATTATGTTTTTCGAGCTGGCATTTGAAATTATCGCGAAGATTGCTTTCTTCTTCAATCTTCACGTATTCATAGCTCATTTGTTCAAGAGCATGAATCAGAGCATTTTCAAGTGCGGCTTCACTTTGTACAGCCATGGTTTATATTAAAGCGAAAACTCCTTCGCTATCCCTGCGAGGCTGACCAAAGCCTATAAGACAACGAAGGAGTTTCATATGTTGTTTTAATTGCTTTCTCAGGTCATTAGCAGTCCGATAATGAGTGCAAAGGTAGCAATTTTTATCAGTTTTTCCTTGCGCATTTGAATAAACAGTATAAGAGAAGAGAGAGAGTTTATTATGTGTAACCCTATATTCACCACAAGGTATCGTTGATTTTGGAATTATCCGACTTTGGAGGATAATCCTGCTCCCTGCAAGGACAAGGCGTTTAGAGTTACTCGAATCGTTTCGGGCAACCCAAAACATACCTTGCGATGTTCTCGGGACAAAGGTACAAAGATTATGAAAAACCAGCGGGAAAATATATTTTCACCGTAGAAAAATTTTTGTTTCACTGTTTGGAAACCTTTGTTTCGATATCGGAAAATTCTTTCTTTGTTTGGTTGCAATTTATCTTATGCTTACTTTTGCCCAAAAACAAAATATGACTGAAACCATCGCATACATTAAGGAATCATTGAGGGATCTATACCCATCCTCCGAGGTCAGCAGCCTAGTTCGTTTAATTATGGAGCGGGTTTGTAATATTCAGCCGCATCATTTTTTATTTTGTAAAGACAAAGAACTGCCAGAAAGCGAAAAAAGCCGAATTCATGACATAGTCGAACGTTTGAAGCAGATGGAGCCTATCCAATACATATTAGGAACGGCCGATTTCTACAGCCTTCAGTTCGAAGTAGACCCGTCCGTCCTGATACCGCGTCCGGAAACAGAAGAGCTGGTCGAGCAGGTCATCCTCGACAATGCAGACCAAAAGATCAAGATATTGGATATCGGAACGGGAAGCGGCTGCATAGCCGTCACACTCCGGAAGCATCTGAAAAAAGCAAGCGTGATTGCGACGGACATTTCGGCGGAAGCGCTCGCGACCGCCCGCCGGAATGCCAAACGCAACAACACAACGGTCACTTTCATCCAGACAGATATCCTAGACCCGGAGAAAGCGGAAATGGACATTCCGTTCATTCTGGACGTCATCGTCAGCAATCCGCCCTACATCAAGGAGGAAGAAAAAAAAGACATGGAGCGGAACGTGCTGGACTACGAACCACACCTGGCTCTTTTCGTCCCTGACAACGACCCGCTGCTCTATTATTGGCATATTGCCCATTTCGGAAAGAAAAAACTGAGAAGAAACGGCCATCTCTACTTCGAAATCAATGCGGCATGCGGCAATATGGTTGTTGAGATGCTGGAGGAAGAAGGCTACAAGAATATCGAATTGATCCAAGACTTGTCTGGCAAGGACCGGATTATAAAAGCACGCAAATGAAACAAATCAGTGAATCTGAAATGCTTCACCGGGCAGCCGCCTACTGTTCTGCCAGCGAACGCTGCATCCAGGATGTCGAAAAGAAAATCAAAGCGGCGGGATTGGCCGGGGAAGAAAGCGACCGGATCGTCTCCCGCCTGCTACAAGAACGTTTCATCGACGAAAGCCGTTTTGCACGCTATTTCGTAAACGACAAATTACGCTTCAACAAATGGGGACGTGTCAAGATCAACTACGAGATGCAGCGGAAAGGCATTCCATCCAGTATCCGCTCGGAAGCACTGGAAGGTATCGACGAACAAGAATATCGCTCCATCCTCCTTTCTCTCCTGAAAAGCAAAAAGAAAGTAACCCGTGGTAAGGACGATCGGGAGGTTTACGCCAAACTGCTCCGCTTCGCCGCCGGACGCGGTTTCGAAACAAGGGAAACAAGCCGCTGCCTGAAACAACTGTTCAACGGGAATGACTACGAGGATGATTTTGAATGACCTCCTCAACCTTTTCTATCCTCGCCTCTGCCTGCTTTGCCAGAGGTCTTTAGTGGAAGGGGAAGAGCATATTTGCCTGCATTGTTCGAATCATTTGCCCTACACGCATTTTACGGATATGGAGACGAATCCGGTCTGTCTGCTTTTACAGGGAAAAACATCTTTCGTCGCCGCCACCGCTCTGCTCCACTTCACGAAAGGGGGAAGCGGGCAAAAGCTAATCCATTCCTTAAAATATCATGGAAACAAAAAACTCGGATACGAACTGGGACGCATGGCTGCTACCACCTACCGGGAGACAGGGCTGTTCGACACCGTCGATCTCCTTTTGCCGGTCCCGCTCCACCCGAAAAGAATGAGGCAAAGAGGTTATAACCAGTCGGAATGGATCGCATACGGCATCCGTTCCGCCACTGGAATCGCGGTCGACACCTCATCCTTGTCCCGCATAAAAAAGACCGAAAGTCAAACCCGCAAGCAGATATTCGAACGATCGGAAAATGTAGAGGACATCTTCCGTGTAGAGAACACCGACACGTTGAAAAACAAACACATTCTACTGGTGGACGATGTTATTACGACCGGTTCCACCATGAATGCCTGTGCAGAAGCCATGAAAGCCATATCCGGCATCCGGATCAGTATTTTAGGCATAGCTGTGGCATAAACTCTCCTTAAACCTGCTATACAATATGTATAGCTTATTTTTTTGAAGAACTACAAGGTTATCTCATTCCCTTTGTCTACCTTTGCAGACTGATATAAACATTTTTATTAGGTTGTATGAAAACACTGGAAAGATTAGTAGCAGAGAGATTATTAAAGATTAAGGCGGTCAAATTGCAGCCGGCCAATCCTTTCACATGGGCATCCGGTTGGAAATCACCAATCTACAACGACAACAGAAAGACACTTTCCTATCCGGAAATCAGAAGTTTCATTAAACTGGAGCTGGCTCGCACAATCAGCGAAAAGTATGAAAATGCCGATGCTATTGCTGGTGTTGCAACCGGAGCAATCGCCCAGGGTGCATTAGTTGCCGACCTACTGGGTCTGCCGTTCGTGTACATCCGTTCAACTCCTAAAGATCATGGATTGGAAAACCTGATTGAAGGCGAACTGAAACCGGGTTCAAAAGTAGTGATTGTAGAAGATTTGGTTTCTACAGGTGGTAGTAGTTTGAAAGCCGTACAGGCTGTCCGTAATTTCGGTTGTGACGTTGCCGGTATGGTTGCCATTTTCACGTATGGTTTCCCTGTTGCAGTAGAGGCTTTCAAAGAGGCAAAAGTTACATTGACGACTCTAAGTAACTATGATGCCGTGCTGGAAGAAGCATTGCGTACAGATTACATTGACGAATCCGAAATCGCAGTCCTTCAGGAATGGCGCAAAGATCCGGCAAACTGGAATCCCGAAACAAAGTAAGTGAAAATGACTGAATTTGTTAGCGAAGTGAAAACGATCCCCTTTAACGAGGATCGTATTTTTAATATGCTGTCCGACCTATCCAACTTAGGAAAGGTGCAGGACCGCATACCTCAAGATAAGATTCAAGATTTCGAGTTCGATAAAGACTCTTGCAGTTTTTCCGTCGCACCGGTAGGCAAGATAACCTTCCAGATCGTGGAACGTGAACCGAACAAGACGATCAAATTCACGACCACGAACTCGCCTGTTCCCCTGTTCCTTTGGATTCAGCTAAAACAGGTAGAAGAGAACGACACACGGATG
>OGLX01001621.1_pt1 | contig 10737 bp, 9 predicted proteins | sample 1572821 | NCBI WGS metagenome assembly OGLX01 (sample SAMEA2581908, study PRJEB24529) | metagenome | biome: Human gut stool | place: China | collected 2011 | reverse complement strand
ACATCTCTATGGAGTACTTCAAGCAGAAGATCAAAGCCGGAGAAGTGGGCTCGAGCGCTATGCCGCATAAAGTGAATCCGATTGACTTTGAAAATGCGGAAGGTAATCTGGGTGTGGCAAGTGCCATTCTGGAACATTTGTCGGTGAAACTGCCTGTGTCCCGCTTACAACGTGACCTGACGGATTCTACCGTATTGCGTAACGTAGGCGTTCCGTTCGGACATATCGTAATTGCCATTCAGAGCTCATTGAAAGGTTTGCGTAAATTGTTGCTGAACGAAACGGCTATCTATCGCGATCTGGATAATTGCTGGAGTGTGGTAGCTGAGGCTATTCAGACAATTCTGCGCCGTGAAGCATATCCGCATCCGTACGAGGCGTTGAAGGCCTTAACCCGCACTAATCAGGCTATTACGGAAGCTTCTATAAAGGAATTTATTGAAGGTTTGAATGTAGATGAGGAAATAAAGAAAGAATTGCGTGCAATTACTCCTCATACATATACAGGAATCTAAGCTGGAAATATTAAATTTAGCTGTATAATGAAGCCAACATTTTAAATCCGGCGATTGTTAATATAGTATACATATATAATATAAGGTATAAGAGTGATAATAGAATGGCCGTGAGGCCAACGTTTAATTTTATTCGAATAAAACAATGAGTACAGAAAACGAAACTTGGCGTGATGCTTCTTCCGCAGAGGAGAACTCAGGTGCCGGCCGCGATGGTAACCAATTTAACAAGGAAGGTGGCTACAGCCGTCCGTCTTACAACCGTGATAATGGCGACCGTCCTTATCGCCCCAAATTTAACAGTGAAAACGGGGACCGCCCGCGCTTTAATCCTGGTGCGGACAATGGCGACCGTCCGCAGCGTCCTCGTTACAATAACGATAATGGCGACCGTCCCTATCGTCCGCGCTATAACAGCGAAGGCGGCGACCGTCCGCAACGCCCTTATGGAAACAATTCGGGTGACCGTCCTTACCGTCCGCGCTATAACAGCGAAGGTGGCGACCGTCCGCAACGCCCTTATAATAGTGACCGTCCGCAGCGCCCGCGTTATGGCAATGAGGGTGGTGACCGTCCGCAACGTCCTTATAACGGCGACCGCTCCTACAACAGCGACCGTTCTTATAATACGGACCGTCCCTATCGTCCGCGCTACAACAGCGAAGATGGCGACCGTCCGCAGCGTCCTCGCTACAATAATGAGGGTGGTGACCGTCCTTATCGTCCACGCTTCAATTCGGGTGGTGGAAGACCTGGCGGATACGGCAACAGAGACAGCTATAGCCGTCCAGTCCGTCGTTCGGCCGATTATGACCCCAATGCTAAGTACAGCAAGAAGAAACAGATAGAATATAAGGAGCAGTTTGTGGACCCGAACGAGCCTATCCGCCTGAACAAATTCCTGGCCAATGCCGGTGTTTGCTCCCGTCGCGAGGCTGATGAATTCATCACTGCCGGAGTCGTTTCTGTAAACGGAGAGGTAGTGACGGAATTGGGAACCAAGATTAAGCGCGGTGATGAAGTGAAGTTCCACGACCAGACGGTCAGCATAGAACGTAAGATTTACGTCCTGCTGAACAAGCCGAAGGATACTGTGACTACTTCGGATGACCCCCAAGCACGTCGCACGGTGATGGATTTGGTGAAGGGCGCATGCGACGAACGTATTTATCCGGTAGGTCGTCTGGACCGCAATACTACAGGTGTATTGCTGCTGACAAACGATGGTGACCTGGCTTCCAAGCTGACGCATCCCAAGTATCTGAAGAAGAAGATATATCATGTGCATTTGGACAAGAACCTGACAAAAGCCGATATGGAGCAGATTGCAGCCGGCATTCAACTGGATGATGGGGAAATCCATGCAGATGCCATCAGCTATACGGATGACTTCAAGAAAGATGATGTCGGTATTGAAATCCACTCCGGCAAGAATCGTATCGTGCGTCGTATCTTCGAATCGCTGGGATACAAGGTGATGAAACTGGACCGTGTGTATTTTGCCGGTTTAACCAAGAAAGGCCTGCGCCGCGGCGAATGGCGTTACCTCACGGAACAAGAGGTGAACTTCCTGCGCATGGGTTCTTTTGAGTAATATATAATAAGGTATAATAACTGTTTTATGGAAAAGATTAGTAGAACAAAGATTGTTGACCTGCTGAAGCGTGAAGATTTTGGCGCTATGGTCAACGTGAAGGGCTGGGTTCGTACCCGCAGAGGTAGTAAGCAAGTTAATTTTATCGCGCTGAACGACGGTTCTACAATAAATAATGTGCAGATTGTGGTGGATTTGGCAAACTTCGATGAGCAGATGCTGAAAGAAATTACCACAGGAGCTTGTTTGAGCGTGAACGGTGTGCTGACGGAATCGGTAGGCTCCGGTCAGAAAGCTGAAATCCAGGCACGTGAAATTGAAGTGTTGGGTACTTGCGACAATACGTATCCTTTGCAGAAAAAAGGGCACTCTATGGAGTTCCTTCGCGAGATAGCCCATCTGCGTCCTCGTACGAATACATTCGGTGCTGTGTTCCGTATCCGTCACAATATGGCTATTGCCATTCATGAATTCTTCCATAAGAAAGGGTTCTTCTATTTTCATACACCGCTGATCACAGCTTCCGACTGTGAAGGTGCGGGTCAGATGTTCCAGGTGACGACCATGAACCTCTATGATCTGAAGAAGGATGAAAACGGATCTATCGTTTATGATAACGATTTCTTCGGTAAACAGGCGAGCCTGACCGTTTCCGGACAGTTGGAAGGTGAATTGGCGGCTACGGCTTTGGGACAGATTTATACATTCGGTCCGACTTTCCGTGCGGAAAACTCCAATACGCCGCGCCACTTGGCTGAGTTCTGGATGATCGAGCCGGAAGTGGCTTTCAATGATATCCTGGACAATATGCAGTTGGCGGAAGAGTTCATCAAGTACTGTGTAAAATGGGCTTTGGACAACTGTATGGATGATATCAAATTCTTGAACGATATGTTCGATAAGGGTTTGATCGAACGTTTGCAGGGAGTGTTGAAAGACGATTTCGTCCGTTTGTCTTATACGGAAGGAATCAAGATTCTGGAAGAGGCCGTTGCTAAAGGCCACACGTTCGAGTTCCCGGTATATTGGGGTGTCGACCTGGCTTCTGAGCATGAACGTTTCCTGGTTGAAGAGCATTTCAAACGTCCGGTAATCCTGACTGACTATCCGAAAGAGATCAAAGCTTTCTATATGAAGCAGAATGAGGACGGCAAGACGGTTCGTGCGATGGATGTGTTGTTCCCGAAAATCGGTGAAATTATCGGTGGTTCCGAGCGTGAAGCCGATTATGACAAACTGTTGAACCGAATCAATGAAATGGGGATTCCTATGAAGGATATGTGGTGGTATTTGGATACTCGCCGTTTCGGTACGGTTCCTCATTCCGGTTTTGGTTTGGGCTTCGAACGTCTGCTGTTGTTTGTGACAGGTATGACAAATATTCGCGACGTGATTCCTTTCCCTCGTACACCGAAGAATGCCGATTTCTAATTTCGCATAGAATTGAAAAATCAAAACTCCGCATAGAACGTTCAGAGGACTATGCGGAGTTTTTTATTTAATCTTCATCTTCCAAGTCGATTGGGATCTGCCGTTTGAACGCTTCCTTGAAAGAGATCAGCGATTCGGTTCGGGCAAGGCCTAACGGTTGAAGCTTATTATGGATAATGCTTAGCAAATGCTGGTTATTCTTTGCATATATCTTTATGAATAAATCATATTGTCCAGTCGTGTAGTGACATTCAACCACCTCTGGGATTTCCTTCAGAGCCTCCGTCACCGATGGAAACTGCCCGGGAGATTTGAGGTACAAACCCATGTATGCACAAGTTTCATACTTTTGTGTTGTCGACGATAAATTCAGATCCTTTGATTACACCCAGGTTGGTAAGTTTTTGTATACGTTGGTGTATTGCTGCACCCGATACATTACACTCCCGTGCAACTTCGAGGAAAGGCATACGGGCATTGCCTATGATTAGTTTTAATATCTTCTCGTCAAGTTCATCCAGTTGATGGTGTGCCATAATTTATCTATATTTGTATATCTGTATAAATCAGTTCTTACAATCTTAATACAAATATAAATAATCTCTAATGATTAACCTCTATTTTTTAGTGGAATATTTTAGTTTGTAAGTTTCTTTAGTAATAATAATCTTCAATTTTATAGTTTTATGAGTTTACAATCAGTAGTAGCATGTAGGTCTGTAAAAGACTTTTCTGATCCGGCATTGGATCTGATAGAGAGAACGTACACAGAATCTTTTCCGGAAGTGGAACGCCGTGACTTTTCGCTTGTCCGCAATTTGGTTAGAGACGAATCCCGGTTTATCGTGTATGCTTTATCAAAAGAAGATCGGTATGTCGGCTTCATCACCGGTTGGCTTTTTGACGGTTATACTTATGTGGAGCATTTTGCAATTGATCCGGCGGCCCGTAATGGAGGAATAGGGGCTGAGGCAATGAAGCAATTTCTAGTCTTCTGCGGTACTTCGGTTGTTCTGGAAGTAGAAATGCCTACTGATGAGATGAGCAAGCGCAGGATTAGCTTTTATGAACGTTTGGGCTTTAAGCTGGACAATCAGGTTTATCACCAGCCTCCTTACCGGGAAGGTGGAGAATGGCTGGAGATGCGGCTTATGACATATGGCGATGTTGATCTGGAGCATTCTTTCGAGCTGGTGAAGAATTGTCTTCATAAGAATGTGTATGGAGTGAAAGATGGGCTCACCCGGTGATCGTTTTGCACATTGCCTATTTGTTTTCTCGTTCTAATTCGACGATTTAAGTGGCAGTAGCCATGTTTCTGTTGTCAAACAGTCCAACTGTAGAGCTTTTGCCCTTAGTCGAAAGTGCTTTCGCCCTTGGTCAAAAGCGCTTTCGACTAAGGGCAAAAACCTTTTCGACCAATGTCGAAAAGTAAAAAAGTGGTAGCTATTGCTGTAAATAGCTATGTGTCTATTTATTATTGGATGGGTGTCATCTCCTTTGAGGGAAAGTGCTCTGATCGGTGCTTAAAAGGCAATAAAAAAGGCGGGGTTAGAAACCTCGCCTTTTTTATTTTGTATATCCAGAGATTAGTCAGCAGCCTGACGGGCAGAATAACTAATCTTCAATGCGTATGCTTCACGAAGCGCCTGCTTAACGTCTGTGATCAGACCCATCTTGGTTTCCTTATCGGCCTTGATGGACACTGTCATAAACGGCTGGTCTTCTTCTTTCATACTGGATTTTTCCTGAGCGATGTAGTCCTGAATTTCCGATACTTCAGCGAACTTGTCGTTCAACTGCAAGCGGGCTTCAGAACCCATTTTAGCCTGATATTCCTGGGTCGGCTTTCCTACATAGATGAATGTAACCAACGATTTCTTTTCCAGCTTCTGAAGTTCAGTAGCCTGTGGAGCGCGGAATTGCACCATCAATGTTACTTCACGCATGGATGTTACCATCATGATGAAGAACAAGAATGCGAACACCAAGTCAGGTAATGATGACGTATTCAATTCGGGCATTTCACGTCCGCCCGCTTTACTAAACTTTCCCATTACTTCTTATCTCCATAATTTTTAGGTTCTGCCTCAGAAATCTTTTGCGGATAAATCTGCTGCACAGCCTTTTGTTGGTCTTCATCTAGATCTGCGAATAATTTTCCGAATTTCTTTCTGGAAATATCATCACGCAATTCGTTGTATGCCTTTGCCAATTCGTTCTGAACGCTGATATAAGCCTGATATTCGGTACCACGGTCATTCTGTAAAGAAATTACGTGTTTTTTAGCGGTCATTACTTTTCCGAAGAAAGGAACGTCCTCTTCAACCTTTTCAGGTTTATTTGCGTCATTATACGGGTTGTCAATGAACTCTTTTACCTTGTCTTTCAGTTGCTTGATGTCGGTAGGTTCACCGTTAAAGAGGATTTGGTTACTGCTGTTGATCAGCACGACAACCAAGTTTCTCTTGTTAACATCAACATCATTCTTCTTTTGGTCTTTAGGAACAGGAGGCGGCAAACGTCTTGCCAAACCTTTATCTGTATCCATTGATGTAGTAATAAGGAAGAAGATAAGCAACATGAAAGCAATATCGGCTGAAGACGATCCATTAATACCCGGTGTCTTTCTTTTACTACCCATTTCTTTCTTGTTTTATCAATTCGTTATTACTATTATTTACCGAGCATTCTTTTGACAGAACCCCAAACCACACATGCAACGATTAAAACCAGCAGGACAACTGTAGACCAAATCCACATATCTGTGATTTGCAACCAACCGGCTGTGTTATATTTCTGAGAATCTGCATTCAGACCTTGTAACGGAGTTCCATCACCGATTGAATAAGTGATAAACAGCATTGCAACGAAAGCAACTACGACACCTAAAGCAGAAAGAGCTGATTTAGGATTAACTTTCAGCAGGGTGATAAACTGCCAAACAGCAAATAACACCATGCAAATGATTGTGACGAAGAATAATGCTGAAGTCCAATTAAGCAAAAGACCTGTATATACATATTCTTTCATTTCTTCTCCCGGATTCGTGATGCCTCCGCCGAAGAACATACCCAGAACGACAATACTGATAAGCGATACTATCAGTAATGTCCAACTGGACATTTTTCTTATTTTAGTAACTGCCATAGTTGTTTCTTATTTTTTAAATTTGAGGTTATATTTAATAACTAAGTCCAGCAAAGTGATAGAAGCATCTTCCATCTGGTTCAGGATAGCTTCCAGTTTGCTCAACAAATAGTTATAGAATATCTGAAGGATCAAAGCAACGATCAAACCACCTACTGTTGTGATCAAGGCCACTTTCATACCACCTGCTACAACCGTCGGGCTGATATCACCAACTTGCTCGATTTTATCGAACGCCATGATCATACCTACTACAGTTCCCAAGAATCCTAATGACGGAGCCATTGCGATAAACAATGTGATCCAAGACATGTTCTTTTCCAAAAGACCACCCTGAACACCACCATAAGAAACAATAGATTTTTCAACAACATCAATACCCTGGTCGATTCTCATCAAACCCTGGTAAGCGATAGAAGCGATAGGACCTCTTGTGTCACGAGCAATAGCTTTTGCACCTTCTACATCACCTTTATCCAAAGCATCTTCGATACCTTTCAGCAATTTGCTGGAGTTAGTTTCAGCCAAGTTCAGGTAAATGATTCTTTCCAAGCAGAAAGCCAAACCGAAAATCAATGCGATGGCAACCAAACTCATGAAGTCGGCACCACCTTCGATAAACTTAGTCTTCAAAGCCTGGTACATGCCACCTTCAACAGCGGTTTCGGTAGCTTCTTGCGCGAATGCTACAGAAGAGATTCCAAGAGCACATAAACTCATGAACGTTTTTGCAAAATACTTTTTCATTGTGTGTTTAATTTTTAAGATTAATAATTCTCTTATTTGTTTTTATTTTTTGTTATTAATAATCGTCATGGTATCTTAAAGCGGAGAGAGCGGGATTCGAACCCGCGATACCCTTTTGAGGTATACACACTTTCCAGGCGTGCTCCTTCGACCGCTCGGACACTTTTCCCTGACAGACCCCTCCGGCGGACTCGCACCTCGGGGACCAAACGTGCCGCAAGGTACGAAAATTCCTGAAAATAAAAAATACCGGCGGCGCATTCGCACGCTCCGCACGAACGTTATCTCTCGTCGGCCGATCGCCGTACCGTCTTTCCCCTTAAGAACCGGACAGCACCGGCGAGCCGCCCCGTTCCGCCCTCGTACAGCGGCTCGCCCTTCCGCTGTCGATGCTTTCGCTACCGGATATCAACCTATGCGGACGCTACTTCAAGTCCCAAAAAATCGGAGCGCGGCCGACCGGCCCGGCGTTCCGTTCCGGACAAATCGTCTCGCGGCGACCCCGGCCCGATCCCATCGACCGGCTCAGATTCCGCGAATGCAATAAGCAAGACGAAACCGCTACGGGCAGACCGTTCTCATGCGGAGTTTCTTTTCCGGCGCATCTTTTCTATGCGGACGAAACGTGCGAATCGGTCCGGACCGGTCCCGTTTCTGCAACATGCTCTCGACCGGCAAAAGGCGGGCCGGGCGTCGGGCTTCTTGTCAAAGGGAAGGCTGCAGGGGCAAAGCCGTGTCGGGAACCCTGAAATCGATCGCAGCCGAGTCGTACTTCAGCAATCGATCGATCCGCTCGCGCAACTCGATTTCGCGCCGCATGCTGTCCACGCCGGTTATCAGCGCATCGACGAGACGGTCGGCCACATACTTGCCGCCCGTATAACCGATATGCGTGTAGTCCTTGGCCGCCCAATGCTTCTCGACGAAGCGGACCATGCTGTTATGCCCTCCCATCGCGTCGAACGTATTCCAGAACGCTACGCCCGCCTGCTCGGCGGCCGAACGCTGCGCGGCGATCATGCCCGGAACCGAGGGCATCGTCTCGAACTCCCCGTCTCGCTGCATACTGCGGTCGCATATGCCCATCACCAGCACGCTGCTGCCGGGAAAGCATTGTTTCATGTAGTTGATTACCCGGACGAAATTCTTCGCATAGGAGCCGTAGCGCATCACCTCGGGAGACATCACGTTCAGCCCGTACTGCAACACGACCAGATCGTAGCCGAGCAGTTCGCCGATCCTCGCATTGACTCCGGGATTGGTCCCGAACAGCGCCAGCCCGCTGTTGCCCCGGATCGAGAAATTGTCGACCGTTACGCCATCCGGACACTCCAGCTCGATTCCATACCCGACGAATCCCTCGGGATCGCTCAACGTGACGGCGATCGTGCGGACCGGACCGTTGATTACGATCTGCTGCGCCAGAGGACTCGGGTCGGGCCGGAAATCGCGCTCGAGCGAGTCGTTGACCACGACGTGCAGCGAGGTGTTGCCCCGATTGATAAACAGAATCCGCGCCACGCGCGCCGCATCGATATGCCTGCGGAAAGTCACGCCCTCCATGCGCGCCGTCGCGCCCTGCTGGGGAATGCAGACGTTGCCCGACACGAAAAACTTGTCCCGTACGTCCTCGGGCACTTTCCGGAACGCCTTGACGTCGTAGGTTTTCCAACCGTCGAACGTATGCCGCACCGTAGCCCTGTACAGCGCGATCGGAGACGAGAAAGGTACGAAGCCGACGCCGCAGCCGCCGTACAGATCCTGCATCCGCTCGCGCACATCGGCCGTCACGATATCGCCCTCGCGGATGCCCTTGGCCTTCGCGTCGCTTCCCTCGTTGACAGAGGTCACATACACGCCATCCGGCAGGCGGTAATACGTCCGGTAGTAGGACGGCAGGGAGTCTCCCGAAATGCCGATGGCGGGACGACCGGCGACATAGCCGTTTTCGATCAGCTCATCGATGATCGGCTTGGCGACGAAAATCGGGATCGCAAAACCAAGTCCCTCGACCGTTGCGGAAGCGGAGTAGTACGAGCTCATCTTCACGGTTTTGATGCCGATGACCTGCCCGTAGCAGTTAATTAAGGGTCCGCCGGAGTTTCCGTTATTGAGCGCGGCGTTCGTCTGAATGAGCGTCATCGTCCGATCGCCCACGGTAAGGTCGCGGTTGATAGCAGAGATGATGCCGTTTGTCATCGTGCCCCGGAGCTGCACGCCGAGGGGATCTCCGATGGCAACCACACTGTCGCCCACGCGGAGCTTCGACGAATCGCCGAACTCCGCCGCCTGGAGCCCCCGCGCGTCGATTTTCAGAACCGCAAGGTCGCTCATCTCGTCGCTGCCGACAAGCGCGGCCTCAAATTCCTGATTGTCGTTCGTGAGAACCGAGATGACGAGCGCGCCCGTGATGACATGGTGGTTTGTGATCACATAGCCGTCGGACGACATGATGATGCCCGTGCCGCTGGATGTGCCGCTCGAGGTCATGGACGAAATGGAAACGACGGAGTCAATGACCGAGCTGTAGATATCCTGTAAGCACAGCGCGTCTTCCTCGTCGGAAAACGTCGTGTCGGAGCTCTCAGGTGCGGAGACGATATTGAGCCTTGTGCCCGAGCCGACATACGCGCCCTGTGTGGGCTGCTGCGTTGTCTGTTGCGGCGCGGCCGTCTCCGTGCCCGTCTGTGCCGACGCGGACGGCTCCGGGGTTGGCTGCTCGGCCTGTTCCGGCTCCGGCTGTTTGCTCCGGTTCGTCATGGAGAGCGTCACGCCGTCTTCCGTTTTCTCCAGCCGCACGCCGACATTCCGCATCAGATAAAACGCACCGAAGCTGATTGCCACTACCAGCAGAACCGCCAAGATTTCCCTTCAGCCACCCGCTCTTTCTCCGGGGGCTGCGCCGTCCCATCGGGGTCGGCTGTTCGCGCTGGGTCTGGTAGACGTTCGTCTGGTCGCGCCAGCTCTGGTCGCCGTTGCTGTAATATTCATTGTTCTGATCATATCCCATAGGCAAGCACCTTCCTTGCGCTTTCACAATCTCTTATGGTCTCAGTATATCCGCTTTCGCGAGAAGAATGTTGAATAGTTTGTAAAAACAAATCCTGCACTTTTTGAACGCGTTTGTGGGAAAATCCGTCAGCGAACGGCAGGCAGGGTGAAGGTAAATTCCGTCACGCCGTTTTCGCTTGTCGCCCAAATCTCGCCGCCGTGCGCGCCGATGATTGTCTTTGCGATGTAGAGCCCGAGTCCCCAGCCCTCACGGTCGGCCGAGCGCGCCTTGTCCGCCTTGTGGAAGCG
>OGLX01001619.1_pt1 | contig 10749 bp, 7 predicted proteins | sample 1572821 | NCBI WGS metagenome assembly OGLX01 (sample SAMEA2581908, study PRJEB24529) | metagenome | biome: Human gut stool | place: China | collected 2011 | reverse complement strand
CAGTGGTATTTCTCCCTTTCACAGGAACAGAGCCTGAAGCTGCCTGACCGGCCCGTTGAGACCGGCGGACGAATGAAACTGCCCCATCAGGAGGTGGTGGGCTTCCGGGGACCGGATGTGAACGTGCGGAAGGCCATCGTGGAAGGGGTGATCTGATGGCGAACAAACACTCCACCCTGACCCCGGAAGGCTGCGCCGTTCCCACTGCCGGGATACCGCCGGACACGGAAGAACCGACCGCAGTCAAAGGAGCTGAGCTGACACCCAACAAGCACTCTACACTGACGCCGGAGACCTGCTTCAAGCCTATGGTGATGGACATTCAGGACGTGGTTCTGAACGTCACCGATGGAGAAGGGCGGGTCTATCAGGAAAAAACCGTGGTGCCGTCCGGAGTCCAGCAGATTGTGACGCCGGACGCCAACTACGCGGCGCTGTCCCGCGTGATCGTGGAAGCCATTCCCAGCGACTACGGGAAAATCACCTACAGCGGAGACGAGATCACCGTGACTTAACAAATCCAACCCCCATATAAAACGGTTGATGGGGTCGAAAATTTTTAAAAGGAGACCGGAAACATGGCAAAGAAAAATGTAATCATCAACAAAGTTCCGGAAGTTTTCGGGAGTATATGCGGTATAAGGAATCTTTGTCCGTTGGTAGAAATTGGGCTGTGAATAATTAAGTCCCCAAGTCAGATAGAACCAGACGTATATCCATAACAGATATTCAATATCATTCAGCAAGATGCGTTTCCACTTTTTCTTCTGAAAGCGGCGGGCATAGGCAGGGTAGAGGAGTACGCCCGCAATGCTGAGGGCTATGAATAAGTCGCCTATGGCAAAGGGAATGAGGCGGGAGAAAGACGAAAGAATATAAGCTATGACAGGATATACGCTGTGTGCATATATTTTTCCCATAGCCGGAATGAGCTGTGTGGCCCAGACTACTAACAAGAGTGTGCATAGCACGATATAACGAATCTTCAGCTTATATTTCATCGCAAATTTATTTGAAAGGCAAAAATATACATTTATTAAATGTCACGTAGGAAATTAGCTTTATATTTGCAAAAAAAACTATTAATAAGCAACTTAAGTAACGACATTAGACACTGTAATTATGACTGATCAAAATGACATTGAACGCTATTGCCGTAATTGCGTTTCACGCGATTTCGTGAATGGCAGAGGACTGGTTTGCAAGCGTACCGGGGCTATTCCTGCATTTGTAGGTGAATGTGAAAGCTATCAGAAAGATGAAGAGCTGGAGAAAATGGCTCCCACTCCTAAGCCTGAAGATTATTCGGGATATGTAGACAGGGAAAAACTGTTGGCTGAGGGGAATTTTCCGAAAGCTGTATTGTTCGGAGTGCTGGCATGCATTGCAGGTGCTGTGGCTTGGGCTTTGATCTCTATTTCTACCGGATACCAGATGGGATATATGGCCATTGGTGTCGGTTTCCTGGTAGGATTTGCGATGCGCCAGGGGAAAGGAATACGCCCTATATTCGGCATTATTGGTGCTGCTTTGGCGTTGATAAGCTGTGTGATGGGAGATTTCTTCTCTATTGTAGGTCTGGTGGCCAAAGAATATGAAGTCTCTTTTATGGACGTCCTTTTCGATGCCAGTTATAGTGAAGTGATGTCTGTGGTAATAGAAAATATGGCTTCCATGACAATCGTATTTTATGGAATTGCTCTTTATGAAGGTTATAAATTGTCGTTCTCTGCACAGAAAGCGCCGGAGGGTGGCAAGATTTGAATTTAATTTAGTAATTTTGCGCCCGTTATTCGCGATAAAATAAATTATATACAGATTTAAAAGATATGGAATTAGCAAGTAAGTACAACCCTGCTGACGTAGAGGGAAAGTGGTACCAGTATTGGTTAGACCACAAATTATTCAGTTCTAAACCCGATGGTCGTGAGCCCTACACCATCGTCATTCCGCCCCCTAACGTCACCGGTGTGTTGCACATGGGACATATGCTTAATAATACCATTCAGGATATTCTTGTTCGTCGTGCACGTATGGAAGGTAAGAATGCTTGCTGGGTGCCGGGAACCGACCATGCCTCTATTGCTACCGAAGCCAAGGTAGTGAATAAGTTGGCCGCACAGGGTATTAAGAAAACCGATCTGAGCCGTGACGAGTTTCTGAAGCATGCCTGGGCATGGACAGACGAACACGGTGGTATCATCCTGAAGCAGCTTCGTAAGTTAGGTGCATCGTGTGACTGGGACCGTACGGCTTTTACTATGGATGAAAAGCGCAGTGAAAGTGTGCTGAAGGTATTTGTCGATCTCTATAATAAGGGACTTATCTACCGGGGAGTACGTATGGTTAACTGGGACCCGAAAGCACTGACAGCCCTGTCGGACGAGGAGGTGATTTATAAAGAAGAACATGGAAAGCTGTTTTACCTGAGATACAAGATTGAAGGAGAAGACGGATATGCAGTGGTTGCCACTACCCGTCCGGAAACGATTATGGGTGACACGGCCATGTGTATCAACCCGAACGATCCGAAGAATCAGCATCTCAAAGGAAAGAAAGTAATAGTTCCCTTGGTAGGCCGTGTGATTCCTGTTATCGAAGATGACTATGTGGATATCGAATTTGGTACCGGTTGCCTGAAAGTGACTCCGGCACATGACGTAAACGACTATATGCTGGGCGAAAAATATAATTTGCCGAGTATCGATATATTCAATGATAACGGTACGATCAGCGAAGCTGCCGGAATGTATATCGGTATGGATCGCTTTGACGTCCGTAAGCAGATTGAGAAGGATCTTGAAGCAGCCGGGCTGCTTGAGAAGACAGAGGCCTACACCAACAAAGTGGGATATTCAGAGCGTACCAACGTGGTCATCGAACCGAAGTTGTCTATGCAATGGTTCCTCAAGATGGAACATCTGGCCCAGATCGCTCTTGAACCGGTGATGAAGGATGATATTAAATTCTATCCTGCCAAGTATAAGAATACCTACCGTCACTGGATGGAGAATATCAAGGACTGGTGTATCAGCCGCCAATTGTGGTGGGGACACCGCATCCCGGCATATTTCCTGCCCGAAGGCGGATATGTGGTAGCTGTGACCGATGAGGAAGCCTTGAAGCTGGCTCGGGAAAAGACTGGCAATCCTAACTTGAAGATGACCGATCTTCGTCAGGATGAAGACTGCCTGGACACTTGGTTCTCTTCCTGGTTATGGCCTATCTCTCTGTTTGACGGCATCAATAATCCGGGTAATGAAGAAATCAATTATTACTATCCGACAAGCGATCTGGTGACCGGACCGGATATCATCTTCTTCTGGGTAGCCCGTATGATTATGGCCGGTTACGAATATGAAGGAAAAATGCCGTTCAAGAATGTATATTTCACGGGTATCGTTCGCGATAAACTGGGACGTAAAATGTCTAAGTCACTCGGTAACTCGCCCGATCCGTTGGAATTGATTGAAAAGTACGGAGCAGATGGTGTACGTATGGGCATGATGCTCTCGGCTCCTGCCGGGAATGACATTCTCTTTGATGACGCGCTTTGCGAGCAGGGACGAAATTTCTGCAATAAGATATGGAATGCTTTCCGATTGGTGAAAGGTTGGGAGAACGGAATGGGAACAATCGATATTCCGGCAGATGCTCACCTGGCTGTACAGTGGTTTGACCAGAGACTGGATGCCGCTGCTGTCGAAGTTGCCGATTTGTTTAGCAAATATCGTCTGAGCGAAGCATTGATGCTGATTTATAAACTGTTCTGGGACGAATTCTCTTCATGGTTGCTCGAGATTGTGAAGCCGGCTTCCGGACAGCCCGTTAACGGATTCATTTACTCGATGACGTTAAGTGCTTTCGAACGTCTGCTGGCTATGCTCCATCCTTTCATGCCGTTTATTACGGAAGAGTTGTGGCAGCAGTTGCGCGAGCGTGAACCGGGTGCAAGCCTGATGGTACAGCCTTTGGGAGAACCGGGAGAGGTAAACGAAGAATTCCTCCAGCAGTTCGAAACAGCCAAAGAAATCATCAGCAGTGTACGTACCATTCGTTTGCAGAAGAATATCGCATTGAAAGAACCGCTTGAATTGCAGGTAGTCGGAGCCAATCCGGTAGAAAAGATGAATCCTGTCATTCGTAAAATGTGTAATCTGTCTGCCATCGAGGTAGTGGACGCAAAGGCCGACGGAGCTTCTTCGTTCATGATAGGAACCACTGAATTTGCGGTGCCCTTGGGCAATATGATCGATGTCGATGCCGAGATAGCACGCATGGAAGCCGAGCTGAAACACAAAGAAGGTTTCTTGCAGGGAGTTTTAAAGAAATTGAGCAATGAAAAGTTTGTAAATAACGCTCCGGCAGCCGTTATCGAGATGGAGCGCAAGAAACAGGCGGATGCCGAAAGCATCATCCAGTCGCTCAAGGAAAGCATTGCTTCCCTGAAAAATGTATAAGATCCACTTCTTACGAAGATAAAAACAGAAAGGTACTCTAAAAATAACAGAGTACCTTTTTTCGTATACGGAGAAATAGTCATACCTTTGTTTCCGCTCAAAAGAAACGAACATACAAATGAAACAGACACCATTCAGATGCCTTTGCCTCCTTCTTATATTGTTGGGAGCTGTTCATTCCCGGCTATCTGCCCATACAGATAAAACAAGGGAAGACGTATTGTTTCTAAATTCTATCAATTTCAATCTTCCATGGGCAAAGGATGTGTTCTGGTATACGCACCAAGCCCTGCAAAAGAAGAATATCTCCGTAAAGGCCGAGTCCCTTTCGGTGCCCGCTTTGTGTAACCGTAAAGAAGCAGCAGCCGTAGTAGAGCAGTTACGGCGGAAATACGATGTGCCTCCCCGACTGATCGTCTTTATCGGCGATCCGGGATGGATTGTTTGCCGTGAACTTTTTGATGATGTCTGGAAAGATGTACCGGTCATCATTACCAACGCCCGCGACCGTCTGCCGGCTACACTCGACATCTTGCTTTCACACGAAGAGTTGACCGAATCGAATACTGTCCCCGCTTATGAATGGCGGAAAGGATATAACGTGACTACTCTGGGGCAAGTATATTATGTGAAAGAAACCATCGGACTGATGCGGCAGCTGATGCCGGATATGAAGCGTCTGGCTTTCATCTCAGACGACAGATACATCAGTGAGGCAGTTCGCGGAGATGTAGAGCAGGCAATGACCGGATCTTTTCCGGAGTTGGCCTTTGAACAGTTGTCCACCAGGAATATTTCTACCGAGATGTTACTCGATACCTTGAAGAGTTATGATAAAACCACGGGACTCATTTATTATTCCTGGTTCGAGACTCATAACCAGGATGATAACAATTATCTGTTCGATCATATTCAGGAGATTATTACTCGCTTCGTACATTCCCCTCTGTTTTTGTTGGCTCCCGAGGATCTGTCCAACAATACTTTCGCCGGAGGATATTATGTTTCAGTGGAGTCCTTCGGCGATTCATTGTTACAGCTGATTCATCGTGTCCTGGAAGGTGAGTTTCCGCGAGACATTCCTCCCGCTCTCGGAGGAAAACCTGCTGCTTACCTCTGTTATCCGGCTTTGCAGTCGTATGACATACCGGTTTCCCTTTATCCGAAAGAGGCTGTGTACATTAATCTGCCTGTCAGCTTCTTCGAGCAGTATAAGAAGGAGATTCTGATGACTGTTGTCTTGCTGTTGGTGGTGGTCAGTGCCGTAGGCTATTATATTCATATTCTTAAAAGAGCCCATCAGCGAATGAAAGAAGCGCAGCTGAAAGCCGAGGAAGCCAATCAGCTTAAGTCGGCCTTTCTGGCTAATATGAGTCATGAGATACGCACTCCTCTCAATGCCATTGTCGGTTTCTCGAATCTGCTTTCCATGGTAGAAGATAAAGAAGAAATGCTGGAGTATGCCGGTATTATCGAAACCAATACCGAACTTTTGCTTCAACTGATTAACGATATTCTGGATATGTCGAAGATAGAATCCGGAATGTATGACTTTCATGTGACTCAGGTGGATGCCAATCAGTTGATGTCGGAAGTCGAACAGGTAGCCCGTTTGCGTATCAGGACAGATGAAGTCTCCCTCTCGTTTGCCGAACGTTTACCCCAATGTGTTTTCCATACTGATAAGAACCGCTTGATACAGGTTCTTACCAATTTGGTTGTCAATGCCATAAAGTTCACTTCGCAGGGAGAGATTCAGATCGGGTATCGGCTGCAAGATGCCCATACGTTATACTTCTATGTATCCGATACCGGTTGTGGTATGTCCGCCGAGCAATGCGAACATGTTTTTGAGCGCTTTGTCAAATACAACACTTTTATACAAGGCACCGGATTGGGACTGTCTATCTGTAAAATGATTATTGAGAAGTTGGGGGGCGAGATCGGGGTTCAGTCCGAGTCCGGAAAAGGTTCTGTCTTTTGGTTCACTCTTCCTTACCGGGCTTCGGCCTCTTTGTAAATCGCAGTTGCATGCTTTCGAATTCGCAATGTTTCACGTCGTAGGTGAACGCAGTATCGGCCCGGAAGCAAATGCGTGTCAATCTGACTTTGTTGGGCGTACATTCTTCGGGAGTTTCGCAGCCCTCGCTGCTTAAGGCCGGGTAGAAAGTTCCCAATCCGCGGATAGTGACGGTTCTTCCTTCTTTCATATGTCGTGCGATGGCTTTCGGGAGTTGTTCGAGTACAGACAGTACGTCGCCTGCCGAGAGTGAACTGTTGTCGTGCAGGTCCTCCGCTAATTGTTTTTCACTGACTCCTTTGTTCTGAATGGCACTGGGCACGGCATAGTAGAGCTCTTTAACTTCATTACCGCTCTGATCTTTTTTCTTCCTGACTACATAGTTTATAGGCATATACTTTTATCTTTAAGGTTAGTTATCGTTTTCTCTGTACTCTCTGTACGGGAAGCATAGACTTTAGGAGTGCTGACATGGGGGTGTCGCAGTGTGTGACACCCCCATGTCAGACTATCCGACACCCGGGTGTCAGATATCGTATGCTACTGCCAAATGTACGTAAAGATAAGGAGACCTGCAACGAAACTAAGAACTGTTTCGTCCTTTCAATGCAAGAGGAAAGGAAGTAATAAGGGGAGATACTCCTTCAGGTCGATGCGCAACTGTTTTAAGGCCTGTTGAATCCGGTAATCGATTGTTTTGGGAGACACTCCCAGTCGTTCGGCTATTTCATTGTATGTCAGATTCTGAAAGCGGTTGAGTTCGAATGCTTCGCGTACATTCTCGGGAAGTCGTGCCAGAGCTTCTTCTATTTTTTCGGTTAACTCCTGTATAGCGTAGAAGTCGGGATCATCATACTGCGATTGGAGATTATCGAATATCATTTTTTCGATCCGTTGTTTCACTTCGTTCCGGTTGATGAGAGTCAGGCAGCGGTTTTTAACAGCCTTGAACAAATAACTTTTTAAGGAATTCTCGAATGCCTGCATTTCTTTATTTTCCCAAAGCCAGACCATGACGTCCGATACGATCTCCTGGCCGTCATCCGGTTCGACAAAGAGCCGGGCATAGGCACAAAGAGCCGGGTAATGCCTGAGAAACAATGCTTCGAATGCGCCTTCGTTTCCCTGCTGAACCTGGAAGAACAGAGTTTCATCGCTTACTGTGCGCGCGGTGTCGTTATACATGTAGGCCTTCGTTTTGGGCAAAAATAATATTATTTTCAAAAAAAATACGTTTTTGGGTTAGGAGATTTCTATTTTGGTTCGTCTTATCTATAAAAGCACGAATTATGGATGAATCCTGTTACATTAATGAGTCGGTTCTTTTAAATTATTTTGCGGGGGAGCTCCCAGCCGATCGCCGGAAAGAGGTGGAGGAATGGATAGCGGCTTCGGAAGATAACGAGAAGATGGCACGAGATATTTTCCGGCTCTACCGCGCGGCAGACACACTGGACTATATGAATCGGGTGGATGCTTCCGCAGCCTTACAGCAGGTGAAAGGCAGAATACACAAACATCGACATAGAATCTCCTGGATGGTTTGGGGGCAGCGTATTGCTGCTTGTATGGCGTTACCGCTGCTTGCCACCACCCTTTATTTAATTCTGAAAAATCCGCCGCAGGAATATGTGGAGATACGGACCAATCCCGGTATGGTGGCTGAGGCAAATTTACCGGACGGTACCAAAGTCTGGCTTAACTCCGGATCTTCACTGAAACATCCTGTTAAGTTTACAGGGGATACGCGTACGGTGGAACTTGACGGGGAGGCTTACTTCTCTGTCCGTAAAGACAGGAGTAAACGGTTTGTGGTCAATACTCCTTTCAATATACAGACCGAAGTATTGGGTACGGAGTTCAATATGGAAGCATACCGGACGGATAGTGTAGTCAGGACAACGTTGGTATCGGGATCGGTCAGGTTGTCATTTTTGGGGAAAGGCGATACAAAAGAAACATTCGTCATGAAGCCCGATGAAGAATTTGTATATAATACGGCGACACACGAGGCACGGGCCGAAAAATCGTATGTGGAGATCTATACAGCCTGGAAGAACGGTCAGGTAGTGCTTAAAAACACATCATTGGCCGAAACGCTGAAGATACTCAGCAAGAGGTTTAATGTAGAGTTTATCGTGAAAGATTCCACACTATATGCCAATTCTTTCACCGGTGTGTTCAGCAGGCAGTATTTGCCGTTGATCCTTGAACACTTCAGATATGCATCCGGAATACAGTATAAATACCTTGATCTGGAGTATGATGCCACACACAAGGCAATACAGGAAAAAACAAAGATAGAATTATATTAACCGTTTGAGTATGAAACTTTAAAATCATTTTTATTACTACTATGACAGCACGCTCTCCCTAAAACAAAAAACATACAGGAAGATATTGGCGTATCTACCTGTATGAAAGTCCACCGTCAGTTTGTTTGGCGACAAACTGTGCGGCAAATAGAATTTTTTAAATCAAAATCACTACAAATCTATGACAATTTACTTAAACTTCCAATTTTTCGGGAGGCAGAATACATTTTCGCTCTTGAAAAAAATACCTTTGTGTATGAAACTATCAGCAATAATGTTGTTTGTCTTTGCCAGCATGGCATTTGCGGCTAAAGGTTATAGCCAGTCAGTACGTGTGACTTTAAATGTCAACAACAGTAGTCTTCAGAAAGTGCTGGATGAAATAGAAAAGCAGTCGGAGTTTCACTTCTTCTATAACAACAAGCAAGTGGATATCTCCCGGAATGTGACTATCAAAAGTAACCAGAAAGAGATCAGTCAGGTTCTGAACCAATTGTTTGCCGGAACGAATATCGGGTATAAGATATTGGAGAACAGCATAATCCTGTCTCCAAAACAGATTTTGGAAACAACCGCTGCACAACAGCAGACCACTAAAAAGATAAAGGGACTGGTGACTGATGAAACCGGGTCGCCCGTTATCGGAGCCAATATTAAGGAGAAAGAAACCGGAAACGGAACGATTACCGACATCAACGGTAATTTCAGCCTTTCTGTAGGAACTAAGAGTACGATTATCATTTCATATATCGGATATATCACTAAAGAAGTTCCGGTAGGTAATAATACCTCACTTACTGTTCAGTTGGCCGAAAATACGAAACAACTCGACGAAGTTGTGGTGACGGCCTTGGGTATCAAGCGCGAGGAAAAAGCTCTGGGCTATGCCGTGCAAAAGGTAGACGGTGACAAACTGGCTGCTGTCAAGACCGTAAATGTAGCTACATCGCTGACCGGTAAGATTGCCGGATTGAATGTAAAAAACAGTACGGAGTTCAATACTTCACCTTCACTTTCGTTGCGTGCATCTGCTCCTTTGCTGGTTATCGACGGAGTGCCTTATGGTAACGTAGGATTAAATGATATAGCTGCTGATGACATCGAGTCGGTCGATGTCTTGAAAGGAGCTACGGCTTCGGCCCTGTATGGTGCACGTGGAGGAGCCGGTGCGGTGATGATTACTACCAAAAAAGGAAATGCAGGTTCAACCCGCATTACTTATTCCGCAAATGTTACATTTGACCAAGCTATTTCCACACCTGAATTCCAAAATTCGGACAATTCTAAATGGAAAAAGGCAGACCTAAAAGATCATGACAACGTAGACGATTTTTTTGGAACCGGTGTTACAGCCATTAACTCTATTTCCTTATCAACTGGGAATGCAAAAGCGCAAACCTATTTTTCTTATGCCAATACAACAGCTAAAGGTATTATTGAAAAAAACAAACTGGAACGTCATAACCTCACCTTCCGCGAAACCGGCAAGTTCTTCAATGACAAACTGACATTGGATGGAAATGTAAATGTAATGCGTCAGGTAGGTCGCAATCGCCCTGTTACGGGTGGATTATACATGAATCCATTGGTAGGACTTTATACATTCCCGCGTGACTTGGATATGACAGACTATAAAAGCGGAGAGATTCTTGACGAAGCTCGTAATATGACCAAAGAAAACTGGTATAAAGATCCCGAAACTTTACAAGGAATGGAAGGTAACCCTTATTGGTTAGTCAATCGCATCAATACGAAGGACACACGTACCCGTGCCATCGCTTCTTTAAGTGCTACTTGGGAAGTCACCGATTGGTTGAAACTGCAGACCCGTGGTACAGCAGATTACATTAGTGACAAATCTGAAGAGAAAACATGGGCTTCTACCTCAACAACGCTGACAGGCGGCAGCTGGGCTGACCAAACAGACAATGGACGTTATGCTTATGCAAACGGA
>OGLX01001618.1_pt1 | contig 10751 bp, 2 predicted proteins | sample 1572821 | NCBI WGS metagenome assembly OGLX01 (sample SAMEA2581908, study PRJEB24529) | metagenome | biome: Human gut stool | place: China | collected 2011 | reverse complement strand
AATAGCAAGGTAATATCGACTGCCAGATCTGTACGAATAAATTCCATCGTAATAATAGTCATCCGAATTTTCGTACAGAGCCTTAGCAATGTTGCCACGAGTAACATTTGCATCACTGCCGTCTTCGCCGTCATATCCATCACGACCGTCTTTACCTTGAATCTGCATTGCAGAAGTCCAAGTATTACCGCCGTCATAAGAATACGAAGCATAGTAGTCGTATGCAACGCTTAAACTTCTGTGCCAACCGCTTGAAGACGAACTGGGGTATGAAGAATACGGAGATGTAGGTGTTGCATAGCTTGATCTGCCATACAAAACGCGGACAGGACTGCTGCCAGTTCCCCAAGTAATATTTCCTTGAAGATTGATACTGCCTGTCATCGTGATATTACCAGTTGTGCCGTCAATCTGAATATTGCCAAGATCAAGATAATTACTATCGAACTTGTTTTTATCAGATGTCAGCATTGAATTTCCGGACTTATCCAGAAAATCAGATGCCTGTACAACGCCTTTGAAACTACCGCTTGCAGCAGAAAGCTCACCGCTGAACCTGCCATCGCAGCCCTCAAGCGTACCTTTAATATGAACATTTCCGTTCGTATCGACCCAGAAAGATGCGTTCTTTTCATCAATGGTATACTCATCACCGTCATACAACGGATACTTACCAATTGCAATTCCGGAATACGGATTTAGAGTGATTTGTATCTGATTAGCATTGTAGATATCAAAAATAGCGTTATGAAGGGAAGCCCCGTTCCCATCAACACGAAACACAGAAATCTTTCCGTCTTTCTTTTCACTTTCGATAATCATACTGTTGCTGGCAATCAACTTACCAATGAGGCTATCAGCAATCACGCCGCTAATAAGCGTACCATCCTCAGACACCATTTGACCGATAGCAAGATTTGCTGTCTGCCAATTATCTGTGGTGAACATGATTGAGCCGTTGTTCATCCAAATCTGGTACGGTTCATATTCTGTAGGAGATCCATCAATTCGTTTCCGTAGACGTAAACCAGACTCACTCCACGAAATATCCTGCCCACTCGATGACATAATGTTGTTCTTTGCAATATCCAGCGCAGACTTCATGAATTTGCTTAGCGATGTTTCCGCACCGCTATTCACAAACTGATTATACGTCCATTTGCCGCTATCAAGCGTTTTGCCCGCAGACACACTATCACTCAAAGCATCTGAGTACGAAAAATCATTTCCAGAAAGATTATACTTGCTGGATAATGTTACCTCAAACTTGGACAAATCTTCAAATGGGATATGGACTCCAAGCAAAATAGGCTGCAAAACCTTACCATCACGATCTTGCCAATAAACCTTGCTACCAAGCTCCAAATGATTTTTGAAATACTTGAATTCTGACATAGCAAGAAAGTTGGCTAAATCAAGTGAAAATGTATAAGATGGTTGCGAAACCTTTTCCAACACAGTTTTGCCATATTCAAATAGATCCCATTCTACGGTTCTCTGTTCATACTCTGTCGTACTTCTTGTAAAATACAAATTTGCAGTATTGATTTTGAACTGCAATGTACTTCCAGAGCTGATCGCACCATTGACCTCAGACTCAGCTTTCACATTAGACGAAACACTAATTGCCGTACCTGAGATAGATACACAAGCGTTAGGGAACTCTGCGTCATTCAGTGTGCCGTCATTAACACGCGCAGTAAACAAAATGTTGTTGTCACTGTCAAAATCCAAAGACGCACGAATTAGATTCGCTCGAAGAACGAAACCATTAGTTGAACATTCCAAAACACCACCAGATGCAGAATAAATGTCCTTGCCGAAATCATTCTTGACTTTGATAACTTCTGATCTGCTGATATTAAAAATAGCACCAGAAACTTTTACACTCTCGCCAGAAGTATCATAAGTAGCCACTTTTGGAATTACAAATGAATCCTCTGAAACAGAGTCCTCTTTCAGATACCGATTGATAATCTTGTACTCATCTTCTGTAAAAAATGCAGATAGGGTAGTCTTGTTGTTGATTGCGACCATCTGCTCATTCAAACTTGAAACTTCCGTAGAAATAGCATCAATTTCAGACTGCTTCTGTGTAATCTCCGATTTTTTAGCGCTAATTTTTGCATTGACGCTATTTAGATCGCTTTGTGACTTCAATCCTTGTGCAATAGCCTGAATAGTAACCGCTTGAATATTTTCAAGGCTTGTCAGTTCTCCTTGCAATGTAGTCATAGCGGCTTGCTCCGTGATAAGCTGTGCAGTTTTCAGAGCCTCTTCAATCGTCAAATTGTAATACTGCTGCTGGTAAGACTCAAATGTTTCCTTCCACAGATTATATTTGTTAATTACATTCTGACTAAAATTATCGAGTGTCATAAAATGCTGCAGATTGATAATGCTGCTTGTTCCCATCGGATTGACACTTCGGATATCAACACCATCCGCACCATATACGCTAAGATTGGTAACAATACTTTCGCTATCCTCATCAACACTCACATTTTTCACGAGATTTTTTACAGAGAAGTATACGGGTGTAATCGGCGCGGCAGAAGCCATATCACGCACATGGATCAGTCGTTTATAGGTATCAAAATAAAAAATACAACCATATGACTCCTGCAAATCAGATTTCATAAAATTGTAGATATTTTGATCGTCGCTATCATCGAAAGTGCGATACTTGTCAATTAAAGTCGCATCAACGCTTCCAACATTCCAAGATGGCATTAGTTCAAGAATCATCCCTAAAATTGTTCCTTTCGGAGCAATAGGATTCCACAAATTATATGTCCCCTCTGTCAATGGAAGCTTCTTAAACGAAAACTCATATTCAAGCGAATACGCAGTACAACTTTTGATTTGCTTGATACCATCGTCATCCACTTTTGGATCAACCAAAAGGAAACGACCGTAGTTCATCAAATCAATAATTCGCATTCCGACAACTCGACCATAGTTCTCTGTGAGCTTTCGATCCACATACGCTGGGAGATCAAATTATAACAAAGGTCGGCCTCAACATTGAATGCGTATTTTAGCACTCCAATAGGGGTATCATCAAGATTTTGGAGAATCAACACGGGCTGTTCTTTTACATTGATCTTTGCAAAATCAATGACCATACCAAGACCTCCTTTATAGAACAAAGAGGACACCCAATGGGTGTCCTCTTAAAATTATCCTCTGAGCATAGAATTAGCAACCTTGTTTCTAATTCCCTTACGCCGATTTGCACTAATCAGCTTCCCAATTGTAAAGTCAGCATAATACTCAGCAAAGCCCTTCATATTTTCTTCTGTCACATTCTGCATCTGGAAGTAGTTCTGAATAGTAACACGATCATCCGTAGACGAATTATCTGTATTGCTATTGTCGTTTGTAATCGACTTAACAACCTCAGAAACAGCGGGTGATGTAGAAGTAAGATTGCCAATCAATGAGTCCAAAACACCAGTGATACCATATTTCAACGAATTGAAAATACGCATATACTGATCTTTCGTCATGACAAGTTCTCCATCCTTCAAAACAGAAAGGACTTCATCAGCACCGGTAGCTCGACCGCCAACATAACCCTCATCCAAACCAGTATGGAATAGGCGCGGGCCATTTGCAGAATCAAGATGCCAAACGCCATTCACTTTAACAACCTTGCGCCCCAATAGAGCGGAAAGCTGTTCGGCAAGATCCTCATTCTCCTTAACCAAACGGTTCTTTTCTTCCTGCGTCTTTGCAGTATGCCAACCCTTACTATTTGTCTGCATCTTACTCAAAATTCTGTCGATTTGCGTTTGCTTATCGTCAGCATTCTTTCCAGCGTAGGAAATTTCAGAGTTAATACCATTCAGCGCAGATACGACATCGCCGTATTCCTGCGCTGCTGCCTTAGCAGTTCTCCAGGCGGAAGTAATAGAATCTTCGCCGTCGATCATATCTCCATATTGCTTATTCCACTCAATTAGGTCTGCGTATAGCTGTTCCCAATTGCTGTTGATGCGGGAAATGGCTGCATTATACACCTTTTCTTCCGTATCAACTGTGGACTTCACATAGGAAATTTCATCGTTTTTCGTATCTTCAAAAGTATCAGCTTCTTTGTCCAAAGCGTCAACTTGTGAATTATACGCATAATCTGCTTGATAGTCAGCCAACTCCTGCTGAAGCTGAGCCAGCTCTTGTGCCAGCTTTTGCTTTTCAGCATTTGCAGATGCACTCGTATCACGATCCAACTGCGCAAGCTTCGCTTGCTTTTCAGCAATCTCAGCTACTTTTTCTGCAACAGTTCTTTGATAGTCCTCTTCATCCTTAGTTGCAGAAAGAGACTCTTTCTTCAAATCAATGATTTTACGGAAAGCGTCAATCTGTGCTTCCAGAGCATCTACTTGATCCTCAGCCTCTTGACGAACAAGCTCCATCGTCATCTCAATGATTTTCGTTAGAGCATCTTTCTGTTCGTTGTAGATTTCAACGCCCGTTTCGCGCATGAGGCTGTTATACTCTTTCAGAGTTAAAACACCTTCTTCAAATAGGCGATTGATCTCTTTCAGCTTTTGTTTCAGGTAATCAACCTTGGTGAAGTTGAAATCTCCCCACAAATCAAAATCATCGGCATAATCAATGAAGTCATCAAATGTATCAAGAACATTATCTGCAATTTTAGAGTTAATGTCTTGAATATCATTATAAGCGCCCCACCATGCGTCAATACAATCTTGAATTGCTTCGTCGTTTTCGTCCAGTCCGAGATCACGCAGACGTCGTTCTTCCTTATGAGCTTCTTCTTGAATCTTCTTTTGTTCTTCAAGCTGCTTATAAAGGTTGTCCAACATCGCATCCTTGGTCTGATTGTTGTCCAGCATATCATACTGGTTTTCCAACAGACTGAGCATATTGTTATGATTATCTACCGCAGTCTGGTAAATATTATGTAACATATCCTCAATCGTATCCTGATAATCCCACCACTTTTTCTGTAGGTCTTGGATATAATCAGAGGTATCATCTAAACCAAGCGCACGATACTTTTCAGCTTGTGCGTGGACTGTTTCTTGCATCTTCCGATAGATGGCAATAATTTGTTCCGGAGTCCCGTCATTCTTCTCCAGAAGGAAAATTTAATGCTCAAAATTTCCAATAATATCGGATAGCTGGTCTTCCAAATCGTCCAGCTTATCTTTAAGCTGTTCTTCTAATGTCTTATCGTCAATTGTCGCTTCGACTGTAGCGTTGAATGTGATCGGCGTTCCGATTGAACCGGTCTTGCCTGTCTCTACATGCAATCCGCCTGTCTGGACTCGACCTTTCGCATAAGCTGGGATAACACCCTTGAGCTGCTTGCCAGACCCGTGTACGATACGCTTTGTTTCAGCCGCAGTGTAAACACGGTCGCCCTGCTTGAGATTAACAACCTCAGCGCCATTTGCACCAGCAAGATAAGCTTTATCGCCAGACTGGATAAGTTCAGCTCCCTCTTCACCAACCAGCGCATCGCCAGCCGGTGCAGCACCAGTGCCAGAAGCATATCCGAAAATACTTCCAAGAATGCCGCTCTTACGCTTTGTGTCAATCGTGACCGTAGCGGTTTGACCGTCCAAATGCTGAACAGCAGTTTGGACGCGCTTTACTGCGGTCTCTGCGTCGCTTGCGGCAGTTTCGATGTTATTAAACTGATCAACAACATTATCAGTTGTCTCATCGTCAACATCCTCGACAGCCTGCGCAACGCCATCAACATTAGAAGTTACTGTCGCAAAGTCCAAACCGTTCAGATACTCCAGCGCATCTGTCGTATCTTTAATTTCACCTTGCGAATTTGTGAGGGAAATACCGTCTGCTTCACCAAGCTTTGTGATTAGGTTTTCCGCCTGTTCCTTAGTGAAGTTTAGCTCAGAAAGAAGTGGGGCAAGAGCTTCTGCGTCAACATTGACCGTGATACCATCGCTGGCTGCTAAACCAAGATTAGTAAGACTGTTCGTTAAACCGTCAATGCTACCCTCTGCATCCAACAATACAACGCCATCGAGGTCTTGTAAACCTGTCAGAATATCATAGATTTCCTTGTCAGTCTTACCAAGAGTGATAAGCTGATCGGTAAGTGCCGAAACATTGATTGCTTTCTTTCCAGCATTCTCCGCAGATAGACCAATTTCGTCGATAACATCTGCGACCTCGTTCATATCGTAGAAATCAATATCTCCCCACATGGAGAGGGCTTCCAGACATGCAAGAACCGCATCTGTCGTAATACCCATCTTTTCGGCAATCGCGTCCAGATTATCCGGATCAATATCGAAAACATAAGCACCATCAGAATCTTTACTGATATCCAGTAATTTTTCGCCCTGATCATTGACTAACTGACCAGCCTGAGACATCTGATATAGCCGTTCAACAAAGCCAGCACCAGCACTGTCAGCGTCCTCAAACACAATCTTGTTTTTCTCCATCGCGGAGTAGATTTTGTCAAGGCCATCGCTCCATCCCCATGTAGATAGCTGATCGCTACCAAATAGGAATTCAGCCGCAGCCCAGAAAGCATTTGAGTTGGTCGTGCCTGCTTCAAACTGCTTATTCAGTTCCTCAAAGGCTTCTGCATAAGACTTAAAGTCGGTATCCTTTTCCTCAACAGACATGGCAGCATCGTACCGTGCTTTCGCCTCAGTTACGCTATCAAACTTATCTACCATGCCATCAAGAGCATCGTTGAGCTTCAACGCCTGCTCTGTAATAAGAGCAACACCATCGCCACCATCAGCCATAACCTGTAAGATATGTGCGAGGAATTGCGCATTCATACCGTCTTCATCAAGAACACCGGCAAGAATTCCGCTTTCCTCAGCCAATTCCTTTACATTTTCCGCTGTGATACCATCAAGTGTTGTCGAAAGAGTCATCAACTCTTCCTTAGCGTCAGCAAAGTTTTCAGAATTCCAAAGGCTCTTAATTGTGGTCTTGAGCTGTTCAGAATGTCTCCTTGCTACTTCCTGTTCGCTATTATACTTTTCGATTGCTGCGGTAATATCATCCCAAGTCGTTGCGCCTTGGTTAATAACCGCATCATAAGCAACCTCAAATTCCTCATCGGATAAACCGCGTAGCTTTTCTTTGACTTCATCAGCCTCAGCAAGCCATGCGTCTAACTCATGGAAATGTGCAGATGTACCAGGCTCATACTGTTCGTAGTTTTTTGGAACTAACGCCTCAGCAATAGCCTGCATTTTCTCGTTGACCTGCTTAGCCTGATTTTCACGCTGATTTAACTCGTCAAGCAAACCAGCATAGTAGTCATTCGTACCAAGCGTTTTATCAACAAGTTCCTCAGCAGAATATGTACCATTCTCGTCGAAACTCAAATCGTTCTGAACCTGCTGAATCAAATCCTTGCGCATCTTTTCAAACTGGTCAAGGCTTTCTGGCTTCGCAAGCTTCTGAGCAGCAAGGAAAGCGTCTTCCGCAATCATCTGATTGTTTTTATCAATCTGATCAATCGCGTCGGACAACGCAGCATCATATTCGTTATAAGCATCCGCAAGAACTTCAAACACCGGATTTTCACTTCCGAATTTGTCTCGAACTGCGTTCATCGCATCCTGTAGATACTTATAATTCGCCGCTAAATCTTCAAATGTGACATCTTTTAAGCCACCATCTGAACTATATACGCTTGGAAGGAAGATTGTTCCGCCGCCCTTGCTACCACTATCGTCAATGCCAGTAAAACCAAGCTCTTTGAGATACGCCATAGCGTCTCCCGCTTCTTTACCAGTTGCAGAATAAAAACTATGACTATTGAAATATCCGTCAAGCTCTTTTACGGCATCTTCTTTGGCAACATTAGCAGCACGAACACCTTTTGAAATATCGGTTTGTAATTGCGTTCTGGCTGCGTCGATAATATTGTCTCGCAAATCTGCATAGCTACCAGACAAATTATCAACGGCAACGCCCTGATCTTTCAAATAGGCAATTAGCTCATCCTGAATAGCAATAAGGTCTTCCTGCGATCCAGTGCCAGCTTCAACGGCGTTGCTCAACTCAATATAAGAAGACGCGAGATCATACAGTTTTTGTGCGTCTTCCGCAGCAGCAGTACCAGCCTCAACAGCAGCCTGACGAGCTTCTTTAGCCTTGTTAATTAGTTTTGAGATTCCAGAAACAATTGCCGAAATAGCAAGACCAATACCAAGACTAATCAGCATATTCAGAGCGGTCTTTAACACCTGTACGCCTACGGCAGCAGCTTTTGAAGCAACACCCATTGCTGTTGTGGACGCAGATGCGTTTGTCATGGATGAACGATATGCGTCAGTAGAAATCGTAGCATCATCTGTCACATGGACAGCCGTTTTCAGCGAACTACTTCCACGACCAATTGTATCGTTCCATACAATCTGGCGTTGTGTCAGATCACTTGTTGATGTGCCAAGACCTTGAATCTTTGTCTTGTATTCATCAAGTAGACGAATATCATTTTCTAATTCAAGCTTTCCACTATTCCATGCAAATGAAATGCCAGTACCAGTGCCAAGCCAATTCTTCGATGTGTTTGTTTTTAATAACTGAAGCTTATCAAAGAATGGGGTAATACCAGCAAGAATCGTAGGAAATGCACCAAGCGTTTCAATAAGTTTTGTGAACCAGCCAAGCAATCCAGTTCCAGCATCATATGCGCCCTTAATCAAATCACTATTCAAAATAGTCTTTGCAAGAGCCTGATACTGAGCTTGAAATTTTTGCTGCTTCGCCTCAATGCTGTCGATCCACTTCTCATGCTCAGCGAGAGCAGAACCCTCCGCATTAACGGAGGCGTTCATGGCACTAACAGCATCGTCCATATTTTCGATAGCCGCCGCCAGAGCGTTGCCCTGACGCTTACCGGCCAGCAATTCAAGCAATGCTGCCTGGTCGATATCGCTCATCTTCTCCCAGACCTTGCTAATTCCAAGGATAATTTCATATGTACTCTTGAAATTATCAGCATCGGCCATAATATCAAAACCGCCAGATCCATCAACATTGGTCAAACCCTTGATTTGATCTTGAAGCTTTGCTGTGCTTTCCGCCATATATTCGGTTTCAAGACCGGCTTCTTCAAGCTCAGTCTTTGCACCACGAATACGCATGGCAACGGTTTTCCACATTGTACCGACCGCAGCGGGATCTTGTACGACATTATTCGCCGCAACAATCAGAGCGATTGACTCGTCAATTGTATTGTTTGCCGCAGCCATAGCAGAAGCGGAACGCTGCAAAGCATCGCCAACACCGCCAGAAGAAATAGCAAATTCATTGCCGATTTTATTGAATTTATCAACAATGGTCATTGCATCGCCGGCTTCAATACCAAACGCTTTCATTGTAGAAATGATAGAGCTGGTAGCCTCGTTTACATCGCTGATTTCATCACCAACGACGCTATAAATTGTAGCAACTTCTGCAAGATCAGAAGCATCAGCCATCGAATAACCAAGACGAGCAAAATTAGCAGTTGCAGTTACATAGTCAGAATATGACGTACCAATATCAACTGCCTTTTGTGCCGCGTCAGAAAGAAAACGGTCATATGACTCATCAGTTTCGTCCGTAACCTTTTTCAGCTCGGTCATCGCTGTGTCCAAATCGACAACAGCGTCATAAAGGCCAGTAACACCCCGCATGATACCAGCGATAACACCGCCGAGTACCATCCAAGACCCCATCTTTGCAATATTGTTTTTCAGCTCTCCGAATAGAGACTGACTGTGTTTATCTGCGCTAATAAGTTCCTGCTCGAAAAGTCGAATTTTCGCATTCAGGTTTGTCAGTTCTTTTGAAGAACTAACCATCTGTGACTCATCAAAAAGCTGTTGCCATTTTGACATTAAGCTTGGATCGGAAACAAATGCACTATATGTCTGCTTTAGATTCTGAATTCTAAGCTGCGCTGTTTGAATGTTGGAATTTAGCTTTTCTGCATCCAATAACTTCCCAGAGGCAGTATTATCAAGCTTTATCTGCTTAAACTGCTGTTCGAGTAGCGCAAGCTTATGACGATATGCGTCAAGATCGTTTGGATTTAGTGCATTGTCCAAAGCAGTCTTAGCCTCTTCTACGCTTGCCTTAAAATCACCGCCGAAAATACCGGCGTTTTGCCATTTCTTGATCTGTGTTTCAAGACTTGCCTGCAACTCAGCTTTTTGATTTGCAAAAGTATTTGCTTTCAAATCCGTTGCAGCATACGCAGAAGTTTGTAGTTCCTTTGCATAGCGCTGAAGATCAGCAACTATAGAATCAATCTCTCTCTTATGCTCAGAAGAAAGAGTGGTGTTTGACTGCTTAATCTCTTCAATACGAGCCTTTACAGCATTCAGCTTTTCTTGATACTGATTAAACTGCTCCATATCACCAAGCAACGGCTTTGATGTGTTTGTCAATGTCTTGCTTGTAATATCAGCAATTTTCGTATTGATTCTGTTTAGATAGTTAAGCGTCTGCTCCAAATTAGAACCGGCGTTTTTATCTGTCAAAATAGAGTTGCTTTGAACAAACCCTTTTATGGATTGAGCGCCATCTTTGATTTTTGCGAGATTAAAGTTAAACTTTTCTACAATGCCATCAGCCTTAGTAACGCTGGCAGTGAAACTTTGGATGTTTCCCTTAGAATCCTTAAAGACATTCGTAATATCCGTCTTGCCAAGCTTACTGAATTCGGCCTGCGCCCGACTAACGATATCTTTGACTGATGTAAAGTAACGCTGACCGTCAGC
>OGLX01001612.1_pt1 | contig 10787 bp, 10 predicted proteins | sample 1572821 | NCBI WGS metagenome assembly OGLX01 (sample SAMEA2581908, study PRJEB24529) | metagenome | biome: Human gut stool | place: China | collected 2011 | reverse complement strand
CGTCGATGCTGCAGGGCAGCACGATGGTGCGGATGATGTGCCACTTGCCCGCGCCGAGGCCCAGAGCGCCCTCCCGGTAGCCCTGCGGCACCGTTTTGAGGGACTCCTGCGTGGTACGGATGATGGTGGGCAGGTTCATGACTACCAGCGTCAGGCTGCCGGAGAGCAGGCAGGTCTTAAAGCCCATTGTCTGGGCGAAGACCAGCATACCCACGAGGCCGTAGATGATGCTGGGGATGCCCGCCAGCGTCTCATTCGTGAACTCGATGATCTCAATGAGCTTCCGGTTGGAGGCGTACTCTGTGAGGTAAACTGCTGCGCCCACGCCCAGCGGAAGGACGATGAGCAGGGTGAGCAGGATGACATATAACGTGTTGAGGATAGCGGGCAGGATGCCGTCAGTGCCTTTCAGGACGCTGGCGGTGGTGGAAAGGAATTCCCAGCTGATGTGGGGGATGCCCCGCACCAGTACCAGCCCGATGACGCCCACAGTGAGGGCGATGACCAGCACTGCCGCCGCCCAGACCACAGCGGTCATGATGACGTTCCATGCGCGGCGGGAGGGGGAGAAGTCACTTTTCATCCTTGTTTCCTCCCTTCAGCACAGCGTTGAGCAGCACATTGATGACCATGATGAAGACGAACAGCACCAGCGCGATGCTGAACAGTGCCTGCTTCTGCAGGCCGCTGGCGTAGCTCATCTCCTTGGCGATGGCCGTGGTCAGGAAGGTGACGCTGCGGAAGAGGCTGTCCGGCATATTGGGGCTGTTGCCGGCCACCATCATGACGGCCATTGCCTCGCCGATGGCGCGGCCAATGCCCAGAACGATACCGGCTACAATGCCGCTCCTGGCCGCCGGGATGCTGATCTTGAACCACGTTTCCGTATCGGTCGCACCCAGTGCCAGACTGCCCTGCTCATACTCGGGCGGCACGGCGTTGAGGGCCGTCACCGACACCGACACGATGCTGGGCAGTATCATGATGGACAGCACCACGATGGCCGACAGCAGGCAGGCGCCCGACGCCTTGCCGAAGACTTTCGCCACCGCGGGCACCAGCACCTGCATACCCAGCAGGCCGAACACCACGCTGGGGACACCGCTCAGCAGCTCCACCGCCGTGACGACCACATTGCGCACGCCGGGAGCTGCCGCTTTCGAGAGGAACACTGCTGTCAGCAGGCCCACCGGCACGCCGATGAGGGACGCGCCCAGGGTGCCATAAATACTCGAAAGCACGAAGGGCAGGATGCCGTACTTCGGCTCGGACGCCGTGGAGGCCCACTCGGTGCCGAAGAGGAAGTTCAGCGGGCCGATCTTTCCGATGGCGGGCAGGCCCGACAGGAACATATAGATGGTAATGACAGCCACGCAGCCTACAGCAAGGATGCCGCAGAGGAAGAAGATGGCGTTCATGACAGCTTCCAGCCCTTGGGCCGGGGTGCGGGGCAGCTCGATTTTTTTCATAAAAACACCTGAGGGATCCCCTCGCAAAATCACTCGTTCACCGGTACAGCGCCTGCGGTGCGGATGAGGTCGGCAGCGTCGGTGCTGGCAGCAAAGTCGAAGAACGCCTGAGCCTGAGCGGAGAGGGTGACGGAGTCGTTGGTGACGAACACGAAGGGACGCTGCACCTCATAGCTGCCGTCCTTGACGGTCTCCTCGCTGCAGGCCACACCGCCGACCGTGACCATCTTCACGGTCTCGCCGACGGCAGACAGGGAAGCGTAGCCGATGGCCAGCGGGTTGGCCTCGACGGCGCTGATGACAGCGCCGGTCGCGGTCAGCTCCTGTGCATACTTGCAGGAGTCCTTGACATCCACGATGCTCTCGAAGCCGTCGCGGGTGCCGGAACCAGCCTCACGGCCGATCAGAACGATCTCGCCGTCGTCGCCTCCGACCTCAGACCAGTTGGTGATCTCGCCGGTGAACATCTGCTTGAGCTGGTCAACGGTCAGGTCCTCGACCTTGCTGTCCTTGTTGACGATGATGGCGATGCCGTCCAGAGCTACGATGGTGCCGGTGACGCCGGTCTCGTCAGCCTTCAGGGCGCGGGAAGAAAGGCCGATGTCCAGAGTCTTATCGGCAGCGCCGGTGATGCCTGCGCCGGAACCGGTGGGGTCATAGCTGATGGTGACATCCGGCTCGATCTCAGCGAAGCCCTCGGTCAGGGCGGCGATGACGTTCTTCATAGAGGTGGAACCGCCGGTGGCGACATTGCCGGACAGCGCAGCCGTAGAAGAAGCGGATGCGGCGGCAGAAGAGGCAGCAGTGGAAGAAGCTGCGCCGCCGCAGGCGGTCAGGGCAGCAGCAGCGGCAGCGGCGCCGCAGATGGACAGGAACGAACGACGAGTGATCTTTTTCATCATAATATCTCCTTCAACTGGGCCGGCCCTTTTGTTCTGGCCGGGCTGTTTTCCTTTTCCTTGTTGTGTCTCTCTTGGGACGCCTTTATTGTAGCGCACCGCCCATCCTGCTGCGACCATGGCGGCGCAAAATGCAGGTAAAGCTTTGTGCGGTGTTTTTGCGCTGCTGTCATCCTCTGGTAAAGCCGGTGTGGAAAACAGGACACTTGATTTTACATTTCCGGTCAAACTATCAAAAATCTGCACTTTCGTTTGTGCATCCCGCCCGCTGAAGGGTGCAAAAAAGGCTGCTTCACAGAACGTAAAGCAGCCTTTCAGACCCTATTATCGAATCAGAATTTCTCTTCCGTGCCGTCCGGGCGGTAGAGCCGGACATATCTGCGCCACTTGTCCGCGCCCATCACCCGGCTGTAGCAGTCGGCCAGCTCTTTGTTGGCCGTCTCCGCATCCAGTGTCTCCCCCTCGGCAGGCAGGACCAGCACCCGGAACCATGCGTCGAAAAGATGCTCCGTCCAGCCGGTGTCAACGGCCCCGCAGCGGGCATAAAAGCCCAGACGCCGGACGGCCATGGCCTCGTCGTCAGCCTTCTCGGGACACTCGGCCTCAATGAGGATGGCCTTTGCGCCCTCCTCGTGGGCGGGCAGAGCGGCCAGCAGACGTGCGCCAATGCCGGTGCTGCGGTAGGCGGGCAGGACGGAGAAATAGTCCAGCTGGCTCACTTCACAGCCCATAGGCCGCACCATCAGCAGATAGGACACCAGCGTCTCCCCCTCGAACACGCCCCAGGTGTGGGCCATGCCGACGGCTTCACTGTTGAGTATCATGCTCAGGGGTTTCAGCTCGCTGGGCGGGAAGTCGCGGCGCATCTCGTCCAGATACACCCGCGTCAGCTCGTCGGCGGTGAGTTTCTTCCACGTAAAGGTCTGGGGCTTCATATCAAAATTCCTTTCCGATAAAAATACCGCCGGGCCAGGCGCAGCGGCCCGTTCCCGGCGGTGTTTGAGAAGTTGTTTTCGTAAGAAAACAGCTTCTTAGTTACAGCTGCTTGCTCAGGGCATCGTACACAGCCTGCACATCGCCCTTGATGACCACCTGGCAGGCGTTCTTGGCCGGGCGGATGACGCCCTCTGCGCCTGCGGCCTTGGCAGCGGCCTCGTCCACGGAGGCGTAGCTGTGTACCTCAAAGCGGAGGCGGGTGGCGCAGTAGTCCACCTTGACGATATTGTCCTTGCCGCCGAGGGCTTTCAGGATGCCGGAGGCCAGTGCCTCGCTCTCGGCAGAGCTCATGCTGGGCGTCTCGGCCCCGCCGTTCTTATGGTTGTGATAATACTTGCGTCCAAAATAGAAGCAGGCCATGGCCACCATGGCGAGAACGATCTTGAACGGCAGCGTGATCGGAAGGAATGTGACGATGAGTGCAATGACGATAGCAGCGATCCAGCTGTAAATATCCATTCCCAAAAACATACGATAATTCCTCCTTTGGGGAACGATGCGGCGGGCGCTTCCGGCAGGAAGCCGCCCGGACCCAGTCCGGGTACAACACCATATTAACATACTGCCGGGAAAAAAGAAAGCCTTTTCGGGCATCTTTCGGCCCGAGAGCTTGCATCCCGGGCCGGAATCGGGTACTATAAAGACAGTATATCCCCAATACACGGAAGGAGCATCCTTATGGAATGGACTGATATTCGCCTGACCGTATCCAAAGCCGACGCCGAGGCCGCTGAGGCCGTGGCCACCATGATCGCGGAGGGCGGCATTTATATCGAAGACTACAGCGACATCGAGGAACAGGTGGAGCAGATCGCCCACGTGGACCTCATCGAGCAGGAGCTGCTGGACAAGCCCCGGGACACTGTCATCATCCACATGTACCTCGAGCCGGGCGCTTCGCCGGTGGAGACGCTGGCCCTCATCGCAGCCCGGATGGAGGCCGCAGGCATCCCCTACACCTCCGAGACCGAGGGCGTGGAGCAGGAGGACTGGCAGAACGGCTGGCGCAAGTATTACCACCCGATGGACGTGGGCCAGCGCCTCGCCATCGTGCCGTCCTGGCAGGACTACGACACCGACCGCGTCAAGCTCATCCTCGACCCGGGCCTTGCTTTCGGCACCGGCGGCCATGAGACCACCAACCTCTGCCTCGAAGTGCTGGACGAGCGGGTCAAGGGCGGCGAGCGGGTGCTGGACATCGGCACCGGCAGCGGTATCCTCGCCATCGCAGCCCTCAAGCTGGGCGCAGCCGTGGCTGAGGGCGTGGACATCGACCCCGTGGCCGTCCGCACCGCCGGCGAGAACGCCGCCCTCAACGGCGTAGCCGATAAGCTGACCGTCCTCGTGGGCGATCTGTCCGACAAGGCCAGCGGCAAGTACGACATCATCACGGCCAACATCGTGGCCAACGCCATCATGTCGCTGGCCCCCGCCGTTCCCGGCCTGATGGCCGACGACGCTGTCTTCATCGCCAGCGGCATCATCGACAGCCGGAAGGATGAGGTCATCGCCGCGCTGGAAGCCGCCGGCCTCGCCGTGCTGGAAGTGAAGGAGAAGCGCGGCTGGGAGTGCATCGTCTGCAAAAAAGCGTAAGGCCAACCTCTCAGTCAGTGCTTCGCACTGCCATTGCCGGGTTGCGGCTCCCAGCATTCGCTTCGTGCTTGAAAAGCACTTGCGCCTTGCTGGCCGCGGCCCCAACAACGACTCCCTGCTTCCGCCACTGGCGGCGGTCGTCGTTATTGCCCCTAATAGGGGAGCCTAAGATGTAAAGGATCAAAAAATATGCCGCACCGTTATTTTACCACTGAAATTTCCGACGGCACCGCCGTGCTGCGGGGGGCCGACGCCCACCATCTCTCCCGCGTGATGCGGGGCAAGCTGGGGGACACCGTCATCCTCTGCGACGGCAGCGCCGTCGAGTATACTGCCACCATCACCGGTTTCGGCGACGAGACGGTGGAGTTCAGCGTGGAGCCGGGCTATCCCAGTGCCGCAGAGCCCACCGTAGACGTCACCCTGCTGGTGGGCTACCCCAAGCAGGACAAGCTGGAGCAGGTCATCCGCCACGGCGTCGAGCTGGGCTGTGACCACTTCATCCCGTTTTTCAGCCGCTACTGCGTGGCCGCGCCCAAGAAGGAAGAGCAGAAAAACGAGCGCTACAACCGCATCGCCTTTGAAGCCGCCAAGCAGTGCGGCCGGGGCATCCTGCCGGATGTGGCCCTTCCGCTGCCCAACTTCGGGGCCGTCTGCCGCAGCCTCGACCAGTATGACCTCGTGCTCTTCTGCTACGAGTGCGGCGGCGCACCCCTGCGCCAGCTTCTGGCTGAGGCCAGACCCGCCGATGGCGAAAAGCTGAAGATCGCCATCATCACCGGCGCAGAGGGCGGCTTCGCCGTCGAGGAAGCTGAGATGGCCGCAAAAGCCGGCGCAAAGACCGTCGGCCTCGGCCCCCGCATCCTCCGCTGTGAGACGGCCCCGCTGGCCGTTGTCTCTGCCGTCATGACCCTGACGGGGAACCTCGAGTAAGTTCTGACATCAGAAACGGCGTCCCGCCGAGGTGGGACGCCGTTTCTCTTTATCTTGCATCTGCATCCCGCAGGGCCTTTTTGATGGCCAGCAGATTCTGCGGGCTCATGGAGAAGCTGCGCAGTCCGAGGTGGAGATACTGGGTCGCGTTGACGGCATTGCCGACGGCGAGGCCGCAGATGGTGACGGGGATGTCCGCTTTCCTGGCGGCGTCCACCACCATGGCGATGAGCTTTTTCATGGCCGGGCTGGCGGGACGGTAGTAGTGCTCGGCAATGGCCAGTTCCCGGCTCACCGCGTGGGTGTACTGGGTCAGATCGTTGGTACCGATAACGAAGAAGCGGCAGCCGTGGGCAGTGAAGTCCTCTGCTGTCAGGCAGGCGGCGGGTACGCTGAGCATGACGCCGAAGGGGACATCCGGCTCGAACTCCACGCCCCGCTCGGTGAGCTTGCGGCGGCAGTGGTCCACCACCTGCATGGCGGAATCCCAGTCCTCGATGTCTGTCACCATGGGGAACATAACCCGCAGCGGGCCTTTTGTGGCGGCACGCATGAGGGCGCAGATCTGTACTGCCATCTGGGGCAGATTGCGCAGACTGCTGCGGATGCCTCGCAGGCCCAGCTTGGAGGACTGGACGCCCTGATAGGCGTCGGCCATGGTGCGGTCAGCACCGAAGTCGAAGGTGCGCACCGTCACCATCTTGCCCCTGGCGGCGGCGAGGCAGGAGGTGTAGAACAGATACTGCTCCTGCTCGTCCATGGCATGGCCGGGCATCATCATGTAGCTGCTGCGCAGCAAGCCCACGCCGGACGCGCCGGACTCCATCGCGGTCCCCACGTCCTCGGGGCCGAAGCAGTTGGCCAGAAGCTCGAATTCTTCGCCGTCCCGGGTGCGGTTGGGCAGCTCAAGCTGGGCGTTCAGCTCCTCGTTCTGGCGCTGCATCTCGCAGATGCAGGTGATGGCGCTCTGCCGGGCGGCGGCATCCGGGTCAAGGATGCACTCGCCCTCGGTGGCGTTCAGGATGACCTCGCGGCCATCGCAGTCTTTCAGAAAATCTTCGCCCACCTGGGTGATGCCCGGGATGTTCAGCGAGCGGGCGATGATGGCCGCATGGCTCTGGCCGCTGCCCTCGGCGGTGATGATGCCTAAAATCATGCCGGAAGGCACGCTGAACAGGTCGGTGGGCATCAGACGGTCTGCCGCAAGGATCACCGGTTGATCCAGGGCCAGCCAGCTGCGGATCCGGTGGCAGAGGATGTTGGTGATGCGCTGGGTCACGTCGAGGATGTCCACGCTCCGCAGCTGCATGTAAGCATTGTCCTTCATGGCGGCCAGCTGGGCGGCGTAGCGGCGGCCCACACGGTCCATTGCCTCGGCGGCACCGACGCCGGCCTTTATCTGGAAAGCCACCTCATTCATGAAGCCCTCGTCTTCCAGCATCATGCTCTGGAACAGGAAGATGGCCTGCTCCGAGGGCGCGGCGCGGCCTGCCATCTCGTCCAGCTCCTGCTGAGCGACCTTGATGGCGTCTTCCAACGCCTGCTTTTCCTGTTCGGGGTGGAAAGGCCCCTCGCCGAACACCAGCGGCGGGCGGTCCAGCCGGCTGACCTGACCCAGCACGAGGCCGGGCGATGCGGTAAAGCCCTTATATACCTTCATGTTTCCATCTCCTCCGGCGGCACTCTGCCGGTCAGCGCCCGGCAGACCAGTGCCTGCAAAAAGGTGTTGGGCAGCAGAGCGGCCCGTGCGGCCTGCGCCGGGCCTGCTTCGCCCTTGAACAGCGGCTCGAAGCTCCTGAGGCGCTCGAAGTCGCATTTTGCAAGGAAAGCTTCTCCCAAAGTACGGGTGGTGTAGTAGGGGGCGGGGTCTACGCCCACGTCCTCAGCCGCAGCTTCCAGCGGGGCAAGCTCTGCATCCGAGAGTTTTGCCAGCAGAAGAGCAGCGTCTGCCGTCAGGGTGGAGGGGTGCTTTTCCCGCACGTCCTTCTGGACGGCCTCGAAGGCCGCATGGAATGCGGCGGCATCCGCGCTGCTCTCAGCCCCGCTGTCCACAGCGTAGGCGCAGCCCCGCAGCCGCCCGAAGGCCCGCAATGTATCGTGGTAGCCCAGCTCGATGTTCCGCCGGGCGGTGGCGGGCTCGAAGTGGAGGATGTCGCCCAGCTCCCAGTAGCTTCGGATGAGGGTGGTGGGCAGGCCGGTGCGGTTGGGGCGGGTGATGCCCACACCCTCCAGGTCTACACAGACCAGCTCTTCTGCGCCCATCTTCTGGGCCAGCGCGGTGGGCATATTGTCCCGGTAGCCGCCGTCGAGGTAAGATACCCCGTCGATGGTGTGGGCCCGCAGGGCGGGGAAGCAGGCTGCAGAGGCCAGCAGGTAGTCTTTCACCTTGCCTTCGGGGATGTCTTCCAGCGGAAGCTCCCGGGCCTTGAGGGTCTTCCGCTCCACGGTCACAAGGCCCAGCCGGATGGGGCTTTTGCGGAGTTTATCTTCGTCCAGCACCCGCTCGACGATCTCTTCCAGCGGGGTGACGTCCATGCCGCCCTGAGTCACAGCGTCTTTGAGGAATGCGTGCAGCTCGGAAAGCGGCGCATCCTCGGCGGGCAGCTCCATCACATCCTGGCTGCGGATGGTCAGCCACATGTCCCGGGCCGTCTCGTAGAGGTCGAGGGCGAACATGGCGCCGTTCAGGCTGCCGACGCTGGTACCCGTAATGATCTGGGGCCGCCAGCCCAGCTCGGTCAGCGCCCGCCAGACGCCCACCTGATAGCTGCCGCGGGCGCCCCCGCCCGCCAGCACCAGCGCCTTTACGGGGGTGTTGTTCTGCGCCATGTTTTCTGCCTCCTTTGATGTGTTCCGGTTTTGCCTAGATTATAGCATATTTCCCGGGAGATTTCTCTCTGTTTTTGTAACAAAAAATGTGCTATAATAAATTCACTTTGCCAGAACGATTCAGGAGGACGACAGATGCACCGCAAGCAATGGATTTTCGACATGGACGGCACCCTCACCGACAGCATGACCGTGGTGTGGGAGGGTGCCCCCGACGCACTGCTGCGCCGCTATGGCCGCACCCCGCGGGGGGATCTGCGCGCCACACTGCTGAACATGGGAATGCAGGAGGGCGCACAGTATCTGATCCGGGAGTACGGCCTGCCGCTGACCGAGGAAAGCTATTTTTCCGTGATGCGCGAGGTGATCGCCGAATTGTACGAGACCGTGGAGCTGAAACCCGGCGTGCGCACGATGCTGGCAAAGCTGCAGGCCGAGGGCGCACGCATGTGCATCTGCTCCAACACCTGGGCCGAACAGTGCCGCACCGTGCTTACCCGGCTGGGCATCGCGCAGTATTTCTCCTTCATCGTGGAAGCGCAGGGCGTGCTGCACAAAAGCCGCCCGGAGGTGTTCTTTGAGTGCATGAGCCGTCTGGGCGGTGCAGATCCCGCCGCCTGCGCCGTGTGCGAGGATGCCGTATACGCCGCCGCCACCGCCCACAAGGCCGGGTATTACGTCATTGGCATCGCAGACCGCACCTCTGCCGCCGACGAGCCGGAGATGCGCCGCATCTGCAGCCAGTTCGTGCCCCGGTGGGATATGCTGGACTGGACACGTGTGTAAGAAAAAAGGGCCGCAGCGTGCGGTTCTTTTCTTTATCTGATCCTTCTTTGCTCTTGCATTTTGTTCGCAAGAAGAGTATGATATTATAAATAGGACTGCCCCAAGGGGGAAGTGTCCTCATTTGTGAGAATACACTCTGTGATTTTTAATATAAAGGTATAATATCCGTAAAGAGGAGACCTTCCGTCATGAACAACCCACTCGTCAGCATTATCGTGCCTGTGTACAACGTGCAGAATAGTGTTGCCCGCTGTCTGGAGAGCATTTGTGCCCAGACATGGAAGGATATCGAGGTCATTCTGGTCAACGACGGGTCCCGGGACGAAAGCTTTTCCATCTGTGAGCAATTCCGTGAAAAGGACCCCCGCATCGTTCTGGTGGACAAATCCAATTCCGGTGTGTCGGAGACCCGCAACTGCGGCATGTCCCTTGCAAAGGGCAAGTATGTGCAGTTTGTGGACAGCGACGATTATCTCGACCCTGATTTTACCGAGCGGCTGGTGACTGCTGCCGAAGCGAACAACGCCGATCTGGTCATTGCACCTTACTGGATGGTGATTCCCGCCAACTCTTCCAAGGCCACGCAGGCACTGGAAAACCTGCAGGAGAACCTTGGCATCGATGCCGAGAAAAAGCCTGATGATATCCGTGAATACGGCTTCCTGCCCGAGGGCATCTACGACCGCGATACCTTTGCCCTGCGCCTGATGGAGAAGCCCGCATCCTTCTTCTACAGCGTGCTGTGGAACAAGCTCTACCGCCGGGATATTCTGGCAGACCATCATCTGCAGTTCACCAGCGAGGTGCGCTGGGCCGAAGATCTGGTTTTCAATCTGGAATACATTTTGTACGCCAATGTTTTCGTATCCATTTCCAAAGCGGGCTACCACTATGTGCAGAACCCCCAGAGCATCTGCCACACCCAGATCAATCTGGCTTCCATCGTGCAGAACAAACTGCAGGTGTTCCGCTATTACAAGGAGCTGTACACAAAGCTGGGCCTGTACGATCAGGTGCAGCCGCAGCTGTATAAATTTCTGACCGCGTTCTCCGAGAACGCCTATCCCTCCGGTTCTCCCCAGAAGATCATCATGGACATGGCCAACCACTGGGGCTTTGGTGTTCTGGATGCTTCCGACAAGGAAAAGAAACACAAAACCGAACCCGATGCCTGATCTCCGGGCACGAAAAAAAGAGCCGTGAAAGCGGCTCTTTTTTGTTTGCCATTTTACCGGTCGATCCAGCTGCGGAAGGCTTCGCGCACTGCACCCTCCCGTCCGCG
>OGLX01001611.1_pt1 | contig 10804 bp, 8 predicted proteins | sample 1572821 | NCBI WGS metagenome assembly OGLX01 (sample SAMEA2581908, study PRJEB24529) | metagenome | biome: Human gut stool | place: China | collected 2011 | reverse complement strand
AAGGCCAAACGGGCAGACCCGCGCGGCGGGCCTGCGTGTCTTCGTGCGCTGATCTGCGGATCGGCGCATTGCTTTTGTCACAAAAGAGGAATCATACTATGAATCATCGACTCATCGCAACCGTTCTGGGCTATACGCTCTGCGTGGAGGGGTTTTTCCTGCTCCTGCCCGCGCCTGTGTGCGTATATTTCGGCGAGGGTGACTGGCGCGCCTTTCTGGCCGCGGCGGCTCTGTGTCTGCTGCTGGGGGCGGCGCTTACGCGCGTCCCCGTCAAGCGCCGGCAGCTGCAGGGGCGCGACGGCTATATGGCGGTCGCGCTCGTGTGGGTAGTTCTGAGCCTGTTCGGCGCGCTGCCCTACGTTTGGAGCGGGGCGATTCCGAACTATATCGACGCTCTCTTCGAGACGATCTCCGGCCTGACAACGACCGGCGCGACGATTCTGAATGGCGTCGAGCAGCTTGGCCGCGGCGTCCTCTTCTGGCGCTCACTCACGCAGTGGATGGGCGGCATGGGCGTTCTGGTGTTCCTGCTCTCGCTGCTGCCCCTGACCGGCGGCTCCCACGTCAACCTGATGAAGGCCGAAAGCCCCGGCCCCCAGGTGGATAAGCTGGTGCCGAAGGTGCAGTCTACGGCAAAGATCCTCTACGGCATTTATTTTGGTTTGACCGTCATCGAGTTCGTGTTCCTGCTGTTCGGCGGGATGCCGGTGTTTGAGTCTCTGCTCACGGCCTTTGGCACAGCGGGCACCGGCGGTTTTGGCTTCCGGAACGACAGCTTCGGCAGTTTTTCGCCCTACATCCAGTGGGTCGTGACCATCTTCATGATCCTGTTTGGCGTCAACTTCAACGCCTACTTCCTGCTGCTCATGCGCAAGTTCCGCCGCGCTGCCGCCAGCGAGGAGGTGCGGGGCTACTTTGTGGTCATCGTAGTGGCAGTGGGCATCATCACTGCCAATATTTATAGTATGTACAACAGCTTTGGCGAGGCGCTGCGGCAGGCCGCTTTTCAGGTGGGCTCCATCATCACCACCACCGGCTTTTCCAGCTGCGATTTTGACCTGTGGCCGACCCTCTCCAAGGAGATCTTGGTCATGCTCATGTTCATTGGCGCCTGCGCCGGCAGTACCGGCGGCGGCATCAAGGTGAGCCGTTTCCTCATTCTGGGTAAGACCCTGGCCAAGGAGCTCAAGACCGCCCTGCACCCGCAGGTGGTAGCGCCCGCCCGCATGGACGGCAAGCTACTGAACCACGAGACCATCCGCACCACCAACGTGTTTGTGGCGGCGTATATCTTTATCTTTGCGGCCTCCTTCTTCCTGATTAGCCTGAACGGCTTTGATATGGTGACGAACTTTACCGCCGTGGCTGCTACCCTGAACAACATCGGCCCGGGCTTGGAAATGGCAGGCCCGATGCAGAACTTCGGCTGCTTTGCAGACCCCGCAAAGCTGGTGCTCATCTTCGATATGCTGGCCGGCCGTCTGGAGATCTTCCCCATGCTGGTGCTGTTCATGCCCGATACATGGCGGCGGTTCTAAACCTTTTTGGGCACGGGACAAGCATAAAAATATTATTTCGGAACACCGGAGTCTCTATGGACGCTCCGGTGTTCTTTTTGTGAAAGAAGCTGCAAAGGCAGATGGCAACGGTTAGAAATGCCTTGCGTTCAGCGCCGCATTGCAGTATGATTATAATATCAATTATCTGACCCTTACCCCTGAGCAGGCAGAACCTTTTTTACAAACGAAATCGTTCTGCATGATAAAGAAGAGAGCAAAAACAATAAAACATACAGGAGGAAATTATTATGGGTTTGATCAAAGCAGGTATGGGCGCACTGGGCGGAACTCTTGCAGATCAGTGGAAAGAATTTTTCTATTGCGATGCGCTGGATAAGGATGTGCTGATGGTCAAGGGCCAGAAGCGCACCTCCCGCCGCAGCTCCAACAACGGCGAGGACAACATCATCACCAACGGCAGCGGCATTGCTGTGGCAGACGGACAGTGCATGCTCATCGTGGAGCAGGGCCGCGTGGTGGAGGTGTGCGCCGAACCGGGCGAGTATACCTTCAATTCCTCCACCGAGCCCAGCGTGTTCACCGGCAACTTCGGCGACAGTCTGGCAGCCACTTTTCAAACCGTAGCCAAGCGCTTTACCTACGGCGGCGACACCGGCAAGGATCAGCGGGTGTACTACATCAACACCAAGGAGCTGGGCGAGATCCTGTACGGCACCGCAACGCCCATCCCCTTCCGCGTAGTGGTCAGCGAGGAGCGAGGCTACAAGCTCTCGGTGAACATCCGCTGCAACGGCAGCTTTACTTACCGCATCTGCGACCCGCTGCTGTTCTACACCAACGTGTGTAGCAACGTCTCCACCCAGTACGATGCCTCGGAGCTGGCTCCCCGCCTGAAGAGTGAGCTGATGAACGCTTTGCAGCCGGCGCTGGCCACCCTTTCTGCCAACAAGGTGCAGTATTACGAGATCCCCGCCCACACGCTGGAGATCTCGGACGCCCTGAACGAGCAGCTGTCCAATGTCTGGCGCAAAAAGCGCGGCATCGAGGTGTTCTCCTTCAACATCAACTCCCTGTCCATCCCGGAGGAGCAGCAGAAAAAGATCACCGAGTGGGAAGAGAACGCCATGACCACCGACCCCACCACCGCTGCCGCCCGTCTGGTGGGTGGTCAGATCGACGCCATGAAGACCGCCGCCGGCAACACCGCCGGTGCCATGACCGGCTTTATGGGTATGGGCATGGCAGCCGGTGCCAACGGCATGAACGCCCAGAACCTGTTCGCCATGGGGCAGCAGCCCGCAGCACCCCAGCAGCAGACTTCTGCCGCCGACAGCTGGAAGTGCAGCTGCGGCGCTACCGTTACCGGCAAGTTCTGCCCGGAATGCGGCAGCAAAAAGCCGGAGCCGAAGCCTGCAGACAGCTGGATTTGCAGCTGCGGTGCCACCGTCACCGGCAAATTCTGCCCGGAGTGCGGCAAGCCCCGCCCGGCGGCAGCAGAAGGCTGGACTTGCAGCTGCGGTGCGGTGAACAAGGGCAAGTTCTGCTCCGAGTGCGGCAAACCCAAGCCTGCTGGTACCCCCAAGTATAAGTGCGACAAGTGCGGCTGGGAACCGGCCGACCCTGCACACCCGCCCAAGTTCTGCCCGGAGTGCGGCGACCCCTTTGACGAGAACGACCGCAGCTGAACCCGGCACACAATGACCGATCACGCTGCGGGGCAGGGCAGAAAAGCAAATAAGCCCTTGCTCCGCAGATCATAGGAGGAAACACTATGGCAGGAATGCTGGAATATAAGTGCCCCTGCTGCGATGGTGCGATCCAGTTCGACAGCACCACCCAGAAGATGAAATGCCCCTACTGCGACACCGAGTTTGAGGTGGACGCACTGAAGGGCTACGATGAGGATCTGAAAGACCAAAAGCCCAGCGAGATGAACTGGGCCACCCCCGGCGGCAGCTGGGCAGAGGGCGAGACCGCCGGTCTGCATACTTATGTCTGCAAGAGCTGCGGCGGCGAGATCGTGGGCGACGACACCATGGCAGCCTCGGCCTGCCCCTTCTGCGGCAACCCCATCGTTCTGACCGGACAGTTTGCCGGAGACCTGCGCCCCGACCTCATCATCCCCTTCAAGCTGGATAAAAAGGCTGCCAAGGCAAAATTGCAGGAGCACCTCAAAGGCAAGACCCTGCTGCCCAAGGTGTTCCGCAGCCAGAACCATATCGACGAGATCAAGGGCGTGTATGTGCCCTTCTGGCTGTACGACAGCGACGCCGATGCCCAGCTGCGCTTTACCGCTACCCGCACCCGCTTTTGGTCGGATGACGACTACGATTATACCGAGACCAGCTACTATTCCGTGCGCCGGGACGGCGTGCTGGGCTTTGACGCGGTTCCGGTGGACGGCTCCTCCAAGATGGCAGACGACCTGATGGAATCCATCGAGCCCTTTGCCATGCAGGACGCCATCCCGTTCCAGACTGCATATCTGGCGGGCTATGTGGCCGATAAGTACGATGTGGACGCCCAAAAGAGCATCCAGCGCGCCAACGAGCGTATCCGTCAGTCCACCGAGGACGCCTTTACCCAGACCGTTACCGGCTACGACTCCGTGAAAATGGAGAACAGCAGCATTCAGCTGCACGGCGGCAAGGCAAAGTATGCCCTGTTCCCGGTATGGGTGCTGAGCACCAGCTGGCAGGGCAACAACTACATTTTTGCCATGAACGGCCAGACCGGCAAGTTTGTGGGCAACCTGCCGGTGGATAAGGTCGCCGCCCGCAAGTGGACGCTGGGGCTTACGGCAGCTGTTGGTGCTGCATCCTATGCGGTGATGTGGCTGCTGTGGCTGGCCGGGATTCTGTAAAGGAGGGACGGAAGATGAAAAAGACTGTTACCCCGCTGCGCTCCCTCTGTGCTGCGCTGGCCGCACTGGTGATTTTGCTGGCGCTGGCTGTACCGGCCTTTGCCGCAGACGGCTTTGCCGACCTGTACTACCGCGTGAACGACAGCGCAGAAGTCCTGACCGAGGACGAGGACGGCGAGCTGGAAACTTCGCTGGAGGAACTGAGCGTCCGCCAGAGCTTTGATGTAATCATTGCCACCATCGACTCGCTGGAAGACGAGGGCTACACCAGCATGGAAGAATACGCCGATGACCTGTACGATTACTGCCAGTTCGGCTACGGCGAAAACCGGGACGGCGTGCTGTTGGTGGTGAGCACAGGCGACCGCAAATGGCATATCTCCACCTGCGGCTACGGCATTACCGCCTTTACGGATGCCGGCATCCAGTACCTTGGCGAGCAGATGACCCCCGATATGGCAGACGGCGATTACGCCGCCGCCTTCCGCACCTTTATCCAGTGGACGGACGCATATGTCACCGCCGCCCGCGAAGGCCACCCCTACGATGTGGACAACATGCCCAAGGAGCCGTTCTCGATCGTGTATTTGGGCGTGGCGCTGGTCATTGGCCTGATCACGGCACTGATCGTGACCGGCGTGATGAAGAGCCGGCTCAAGAGCGTGGCACCGCAGCGGGACGCAACCAGCTATGTGCGGCAGGGCAGCATGAAGCTGACCAACCAGCGGGATCTGTATCTGTACCGTGAGGTGCACCGCACCGAGCGGCCAAAGGAGTCCAGCTCCAGCGACTCCGGCGGCAGCTCCACTCACACCTCCTCCAGCGGCTCCACCCACGGCGGCGGAGGCGGCTCGTTCTGAAAACGTTCCCCGCAAGATAAAATCTCAAAAAACGATCCGCAGCAGCCGGTCGCACCCGCGCCCCGGCAACCGCTGCGGATCGGTTTTTACTTTTCTGCTGCCCGACACAAACAACTGATTTTTTCTGCGCCTTTGGGGCTATACTTCCAGTGCAGACGATTTTATATGCAGCAAGGAGCAGACACATGGGCATTTGGGAAAATCTGGGCATGGGCGGTTACCGGGGCTTTTCACGCCCGGCGGCGCGGCTGTTGCAGCAGGCGGTGCAGCTGGCGGGGGATTTGGGCTGTGAGCAGGCGGATACCAGCCATCTTTTGCTGGCAATGCTGCAGCAGCAGGGCGCTGCGGCGCAGTTCCTCACCCGGAAAAACATTACCGAGCCGGAGGTGCGCCGTCAGCTGGCGCAGCGGCGCAGCGCCCCGGCACAGCGGCTGGAACGGCAGGCCATGGCACCGGACCTGCGCCGCACCATGGACTATGCGCTCATTGGGGCGCAGAACGCCCACGTCAGCCGGGCAGAGCCGGAGCATCTGCTCTGTGCCATGTTGGAAGATGACGGCTGCGTCGCCGGGCTGCTGCTGGCGGAGATGGGGCTTTCGCTCACCGAGGCGGTGCGGGAGTGCCGCCAGCTGAGCGGACAGTTTGTGCTGCCCGCCCAGCCCCGGGTGTCGGCCAGCATCCCCCGGGGCAGCCGCGCCAGCGATAAATACTGCCGCGATCTGACCCGCCGCGCCGCCGAAGGGGAGCTAGACCCGGTGTTCTGCCGGGAAGCCGAGCTTGACCGCATGGTGGAGATCCTGTGCCGCCGCCAGAAAAACGACCCCTGTCTGATTGGCGAGCCGGGCGTGGGCAAAACGGCGCTGGCCGAAGGTCTGGCGCTGCGCATTGCCGCCGGGCAGGTGCCCAGAGCGCTGCAAGGGCGGCGGCTGCTGGCGCTGGATATGGCCAGCTTGGTGGCGGGCACCAAGTACCGGGGCGATTTTGAGGAGCGGCTGAAAAACCTGCTGGAAGAGCTGGTGCGGGACGGCACCGCCATCCTGTTTATCGACGAGTTCCACACCATCGTGGGTGCCGGTGCCGCCGAGGGTGCCATCGACGCCGCCAGCATCCTGAAACCGGTGCTTGCCCGGGGCGAATTGCAGCTCATCGGCGCCACCACCAATCAGGAGTTCCGCACCCATATCCAGAAGGACGCCGCGCTGGAACGCCGCTTTGGTCGGGTACAGGTGGAGGAACCCACCCCCGCACAGGCGGTGGAGATTCTCAACGGCCTTGCGCCCCGCTACGAGCGATACCATAACGTGCGCCTGCCGCCCCAGACCTTGCAGGCGGCGGTGGAGCTTTCGGTGCGGTATCTGCCCGGGCGCTGTCTGCCGGATAAGGCCATCGACCTTGTGGACGAAGCCTGTGCGGCGGCGCGCATCCTTGCCGAAAAGGAGCAGCGCACCCAGCCGGTGCTCACCCCGGAGGATATCGCCCGGGTAGTGGCAGCGGCCAGCGGCGTGCCCGCCCAGCGGGTAGGCGAGCAGGAGCGGGAGCGGCTGGACAAGCTGGAAAGCCGCCTGAACGCGGAGATCGTCGGTCAGCAGCGTGCGGTGGCTGCCGTGGCGGGAGCCATCCGGCGCAGCCGCACCGGTCTGGGAGAGCCGGGACGTCCCATCGGTGCTATGCTGTTTTTGGGGCCTACCGGCGTGGGCAAGACCGCACTGGCACGAGCGCTTGCGGTCAGCTGGTTCGGCAGCGAGAAGGCGCTGCTCAAGTTCGATATGTCGGAGTATCAGGAGCAGCACACCGCCGCCCGGCTGCTGGGTGCGCCGCCGGGCTACCTCGGCCATGACGAGGGCGGGCAGCTGACCGAGGCTGTGCGCCGCCGCCCGTACAGCGTGGTGCTGTTTGACGAGATCGAAAAGGCGCACCCGGATATCCAGAATATCCTGTTGCAAATTTTGGAGGACGGTCAGCTGACCGATGCCATGGGCCGCAAGGCAGATTTCCGCAACACCATCGTGCTGCTTACTTCAAATTTGGGTGCACGGTTTCTGGCGGGGCAGAACGCGCCGCTGGGCTTTGCCGCCGGGGCAGAAGCTGTGTTTGAAAAGCAGTCCGCACAGGCTGTGGAGGAGGCCAAAAAGTGGTTCCGGCCGGAGCTGCTGGGGCGGCTGGACGAAGTGATCGTGTTCCGCCCGCTGGCGGAAGAAAACCTCTGCGCCATTGCAGAAAAAATGCTCTGTCAGCTGGAGCAGCGCGCCGCCCGCAGCGGCTACCGACTGCGCCACACCCCGCAGGTGGGGGCGGCACTGGCTGCCCGGGCGCAATCGGCCTACGGTGCGCGGGAACTGCGCCGTCAGGTGGACAGGGCGGTGGAGCAGGCACTTGCGAACCGCATTGCCGCCGGGACGGCCTGCGTGGGGCAGCACTGGACGGCAGACTGCGCCGCCGATGGCAGCATCGTTTTGCGGGAGGATGAGACCATAACCCTATAAGAAAATAGCAAAATAGCGTTTTCGCTTGCAACCGGCACGGTTTTCGACTATTATAGAGGAAATAGAGTTACAACAGGGAGGACCCCGATGCACACGCTGTTTCTTCTAAACCCCGCAGCCGGAAAGGCCGACTGTACCCGCACCCTGCCGCAGCAGATCGCGGCGGCTGCTGCCGGTGCCGGGCTTGCCCCGGAGGACTACACCATCCGCGTCACCACCCACGCTGGCCACGCCCGGGAACTGTCCCGCGCTGCCGCCGCTGCTGCCCAAAAGGCCGGGGTGGAACTTCACATTTTTACCGCCGGTGGTGACGGCACCTTCAACGAGGCGCTCACCGGTGCCCACGGCTTTGATAAGACCGCCGTGGGCTGCCTGCCCTATGGCAGCGGCAACGACTTTCTGCGCACCTACGGTACAAAGGAGGAGTTTCTGGATCTGGACGCCCAGTTGGCCGGCGGGGTGGTGCCCATCGACCTGATGCGCACCAGTCTGGGGCTTTCTGCCACCATCTGCGCCGCCGGTCTGGACGCACAGGTGGCCTACGGCATCCCCAAGTTCCGGCGCATCCCGCTGTGCGGCGGCGAGGCAGCCTATGCGCTGTCCATTGTTCAGCAGCTGTGCGGGCATATCGGCCGCAGGGTGGAGTACGTCATTGACGGCGAGGTGCTGACCGTGGACTGTCTGATGTGCGCAGTGTGCAATGGCCGCGCCTACGGCGGCGGTTTTATGGCCGGGCCGGAGGCACAGCCGGATGACGGCTGGCTGGATGTGTTCATCGTGCGCAAGGTCAGCCGCCGGGTCATTGCAAAACTGCTGATGTTGTACAAAAACGGCCAGCACTTTCAAAACGGCCAGCTGACCGAGGCTGCAAAGCCCTACTTTATCTACCGCCGCGCAAAATCGGTCAGTCTGCGGGCAGCAGATGGCCGCGGACCCATCATTGCCACAGTGGACGGCGAGTGCGCCCCCTGCAAGCAGGTGTCGGTGCAGGTGCAGCCGCTGGCAGGCCGCGTGCTGCTGCCGCTGCCCGCCTACCAGCGCTTTACCGCCAAAAAAGCGGCTGTGAAGTAAAGAAATAAACCATCAGACCCAAACAAGGCCGCTGCACATTGTTCCGTGCAGCGGCCTTGTGTTTTACTGTTATGCGCCGGTTTGGGTATGGCGCTGCCGCACCCGGCGTTCCAGCGCCTTGTAAAAGCTGCTCAGGCAGAGCGTGAGCAGATATACGGTCAGGGTCCAGACCACAGGATGTACCGTAAAGCTGAACTTGTCCGCAGTCCACTCCATATACCGGATCAGCACCTGATGAATCAGAAAACCGTAAGGGGACAGCCCGGCCAGCCACAAAAACGGCTTTGCGGAAAGCAGCCGGGAAATGATTCCCTTGCCCACGGCAAGCAGCCAGACCAGCAGCACCGCAGAGGGAGTGAACAGCACATTGTACCGGAAGGCCACCGCGCCCAGAACCCCCACCTGCCTGGCGGCGATAAACAGGCAGCCGCTCGCAAGTAGCACAGCAGCAAGCTCCAGCAGGGAGAAAGCACCGCCCGGCAGGCCGCTCTCCTGTTTGCGGCTGTGGTAAAGGCAGCCCATGCAGCAGCTGATGGTAAAATCTCCCGCCCGGAACACAGGGCACAGATAGGTCAGGTAAAAGGCCGCCTTTCCGCTGAGCCCGGCTTTCCAGAAAACAAAGGACGCAAGACACTGCACGCAGAAGATCACGACGGCAATACAACGCAGCCTACGGGCATCGGCCTTTTTCAGCACGACGAGAAGCGGGGGGAAGATGGCATACAGAAAAGCCTGTACCGAAAGATACCACGCCACTCCGTTCAGGCAGAACCAGAAACGGCTGGAGGGAATCCATGTTTGCAGCAGAAAAATGCTTGCAACAAGCTGCGCTGCACAGGAGAGCACCCCGCGGGCAGAGGGCTGCGCCAGAAGCCCCTTCAGCACAAATAACAACGCGGCAGCCATCATTATAAGGTGCAGCGGGTACAGCTTTCGTATTTTTTTAAGAGAGAAAGCTATGGCAGACCGCAGTCCCGGTGCTGTGCGCGGGCGGTCGTAATAGTTGCAGGTCATCAGAAAACCGGACAGCGCCACGAATACCGTGATCGCCCACGGCCCCAGCCACGGTGCCCCGCAATGGGAGAGCACCACGCTCAGAAATGCGACTGCCCGCAGCCCCTGCAAAGATGAGATCAGCTTTTTGTCTGTCAAAGTATCCTCCGTTCTGCCGCAAAGCGCGTCAGCTGTGTTTTTGTAATGCGCTATAAGTATAAAAAAGACGGCGCGTCCTGTCAAGAACACACCGCTTTTTTGCGTAGTAGGGTGCGATTTTTGGACGTCATAAATTCTTAACAAAGAAAAATTGCAAAACCCCTTGATTTTTCAGAGCAAGATGAGTACAATACAATTAGCACTCAGAGAAAAGGAGTGCTAAACCGCTGCGGAGCACACACGAAGCCCCCGCAGGACGTAACAAAGTTTCAAATAAATTCAATATAATTGGAGGGCAAGAATTATGAAGATCATTCCTCTTGCAGACCGTGTTGTCATTAAGACTGTTGAAGTTGAGGAGACCACCAAGGGCGGCCTGATCCTGACCGGCAGCGCAAAAGAGAAGCCGCAGGTGGCACAGGTAGTGGCTGTCGGCCCCGGCGGTGTCGTGGACGGCAAGGAAGTCAAGATGACCGTCAAGGTCGGCGATAAGGTCCTCACCAGCAAGTACTCCGGCACCGAAGTCAAGGTGGACGGCGAAGAGTGCACCATTGTGCGCCAGAGCGACATTTTGGCTGTTGTGGAAGACTGAAACTGAATTTTCCCTTTTCAATTGAGCTTGTATTATAAAGGAGCGATGTATTATGGCAAAGCAGATCAAGCAGGGCGAGGACGCCCGCAAGGCACTGTGTGCCGGTATTGATACCCTGGCTAACACCGTTAAAATCACCCTCGGCCCCAAGGGCCGCAATGTGGTGCTGGGCAAGAAGTTCGGCGCACCGGTCATCACCAACGATGGCGTGACCATCGCAAAGGAGATCGAGCTGAAGGACGAGTTCGAGAACATGGGCGCAC
>OGLX01001610.1_pt1 | contig 10807 bp, 10 predicted proteins | sample 1572821 | NCBI WGS metagenome assembly OGLX01 (sample SAMEA2581908, study PRJEB24529) | metagenome | biome: Human gut stool | place: China | collected 2011 | reverse complement strand
AGCGCGATCCCCTGTGCGGACGGAATTTCGAGTACTATTCCGAAGATCCGCTTCTGTCGGGGAAAATGGGCGCCGCGATGGTGCGCGGGATTCAGTCGCAGGGCCCGACAATACTCGTTGAAGTCGATCAGGTTCGTCAGCCGTTTCGCTTCGGTGAGCAGATCGTACCAGACCCGTTGCGGATCGGCATACACTCCGTTGGCCACCTCCTGAATACAGGCGATCTTGGTGTCGAGATTTTGGGTGACGATCAACTGGCGGGCGAACATGCGGCGGGCGCGAGTCATCACGGCAAAAATATTCGAACGTTTCATCTTGGGATTAATCCCTCCTTGGGGGGGATAGCTTAAATTCATCCTGACCGTTCATGCCATTGAAGCGGCAGTATCTTCGGGTCTTTCCCTTCGACACGGCAAAGATGAGGCGAAAGCGAAGCTACATCCGAGAGTAAAAAAGTCGGCAAATTACTCCCCCCTTCTGTCAAACGTAGATTTTGGAAGTATAGCAACGTCTGTAACCTTTGTATTGCTGGATAATCCCCTTGATCGAGGAATCGTCCACGACAAAGGCGGTGTTTTTGGTAAATAAAGCAGGCGGGAGATCAACAACAGTTTGTTGTAAGATACGGGATCGGTGGCATCTCTCGTATATCTGGCCCGTTTTTCAGGCAGATTCAGCACCTCGAACAGCGTTTTGAATTTTTGGGTCATATAGTACATCTGCAAGGTCGGCGGGAGCTGAATATCATATCCCTTTTCCATATAGGGGAATACCCCCAGCTTTAAGAACTCGTCTTTCTCTATCCTCTTGATTTCCTCGTCCAGACGTTTGCGGATTGTATACAGCATCCAAGGAGTGGATATTTCCAGACGATTCTTTTTTCTCAACTCCCTGTCGTCCGATATGTAAATGTATGCATTGGGGTGTTCATCGATGTAATCTCTGGTTTCGATAAGCAGCTCGTAATAGTTTTTGCTACGGTCCGCCACATTGGTCGTGTGGTCGATCGTCATATCGTAGATAAAGAGCAACACAAACCAAAACTTCTCGACATCCATCCCATACCCTTTAATCGTGCCGATAATATCCGTATTGTCGCAAAAAGCCTCCCACGTAAACGACAGCATGAGTAATCAGAAAAGAGGAATACAATGTTAAGCAGAATGGAACACGATTCAATTGGAGCATTAAACGTACCAGCAGAAGCATACTATGGAGTTCAGAGTATGCGTGCAGCCACAAACTTTCAGATCACACACCGTCCATTACATCTAGTGTTGATCGACAGCATCGTAATGGTCAAAAAAGCAGCAGCGATCACGAATGAAAAGTCTGGAAAACTAGATCAGCAAATCGCTCAGGCAATCATTCAGGCATGTGATGAGATACTGGATGGAAATTTAAGAGATCAGTTTATCGTGGATGCGATCCAAGGAGGGGTTGGAACTTCTGCCAATATGAATGCAAATGAAGTGATTGCCAATCGTGCGATAGAAATCCTTGGTGGAACCAAAGGAGATTACAGCATTGTACATCCAAACGATCATGTTAATATGTCACAGTCTACGAACGATGTAATCCCAACGGCAGGAAAGATCACCGTCTTAAAATTACTTCCACAGACGATCAAAGAACTTGAGAAATTAGAAAAAGCTATGGAAGAAAAAGAAGCAGAGTTTGATGATATCCTCAAAATGGGAAGAACACAATTACAGGATGCAGTTCCAATGCGACTAGGACAAAGCTTTGGAGCATTTGCACATGTCTTAAAAAGGGATATCAAGAGACTAAAAAATGTTATGGATGAGATGAAAGTCTTAAACATCGGAGCAACAGCGATTGGAACAGCGATCAACGTAGACCCTTACTATCTTGCGAACATTTCTTATGAATTAAGCAAAGTTGCAGGAATTTCATTAAAACAGGCAGATGATCTGATTGATGCCACACAGAACTTAGATGGATTTGTCAGTGTATCCGGGGTGTTAAAAACATGTGCCGTTGATATTTCCAAGATATCCAATGATCTGAGATTAATGTCATCTGGCCCAAGAACTGGTTTATCAGAAATCAATCTTCCAGCAAGACAGAATGGTTCATCCATCATGCCAGGAAAGATCAACCCAGTGATTCCAGAAGTTGTATCACAGGTTGCATACCTGATCATTGGACATGACTATACGATCACGATGGCAGCCGAAGCCGGACAGTTAGAATTAAATGCATTTGAACCAGTCTTATTCCATCATTTATTTGAATCCATCGATACCTTAAAAGAGGCAGCAGCCACACTTACAAAACACTGTATTACAGGGATCACCGCAAATAAAGGACAGTGCGAAGAATATATTGAAAAAAGTGTTGGAATCTCAACAGCGTTATGTCCATATATCGGATATGCAAAGTCTGCTGAGATTGCAAAGAAATCATTAAAAACAGGAATTTCTGTAAAATAGCTGGTATTAGAAGAAGGTCTGTTAAAGGAAGAAGAATTAAAAGAGATCTTAAAACCAGAGAAAATGACACAGCCTATGAGAGAAAAAGTGATGAAAGCAGTATCATAGATACAATTAGAATACAAAAAAGAATGAAAAGTAAGAAGAGGCTTTGGAGAAATTCAGAGCTTCTTTTATTGCAATATCCTCTCGCACAAGATATAATACATAAATAGAACATAAGTACGATTGGAGGATGGAAAGAATGATAATAATTCTATGCTTAGACAACAACAACGGTATGATGTTTAATGATCGAAGGCAGAGCCAGGATCGAGGCTTGCGAGAGTATATTGCGGAGATGACCAAAGGGGAGAAGGTCTATATGAATGCATATACAGAGAAGTTGTATGAAGAGATCAACGATCCGGTTGTTTGTGAAGATTTCTTACACAAGGCAGGAAAAGGGGAGACTTGTATTGTAGAGAATCTTCCATTAAAACCAGTGATAGATCAGATCGAAGAGATCGTGATCTTCCGTTGGAATAAAGTCTATCCGTCCGATCAGGTACTGGATGTGGATCTTGAGGAATGGAAACTTGCAGAAGAAGAACAGATCGAAGGTTCCACTCACGAGATCACAAAACAGATCTATCTTCCAAAACAATAAGCTAGATCAGAAAAGAATATAACAAGAGGAGAAGCAGTTGATGATGAGAGTAACAAAGAAATTATATGCCCTGCTGATTGCAGGAATGATGGCGATATCACTGGCAGGATGCCAGAGTACAGGCAATAGCAGTAATGGTGAAAGCACACAGAACGAACAAAGCAGCAAAGGAAGTACAAATTCTTCCACCAAATCTGTATCATCTGATAATATTCCAGATTTTTCAGGGAATATGACGGTTGCTGTTGACAATAATAATCCAGATTTTACATCCAAGGATCTGACAACAAAATCCTACGAGTCTTACAGCAGACTTGACTCTGAAGGAAGATGTCAGGTGGCGGAAGCGTGTGTTGGAAAAGATATCATGCCAAAAGGAAAACGCGGAGCAATCGGTATGGTAAAACCAACCGGATGGCATACAGCAAAATACGATAACGTTGATGGGAAATATCTATATAACCGCTGTCATTTGATCGCTTACCAGCTGACCGGTGAGAATGCCAATAATAAGAACCTGATCACAGGAACAAGATCTTTTAATGTGGATGGAATGTTACCATATGAAGAGATGGTCGGTGACTATGTCCGTGAGACAGGCAATCATGTATTATACAGAGTTACGCCAGTCTTTGACGGAGATGACCTGGTAGCTAAAGGGGTACAGATGGAAGCGATGTCTGTGGAAGATAAGGGCGAAGATATCAAGTTTAATGTCTTTGTATATAATGTACAGGATGGAGTGAAGATTGATTACGAGTCAGGAGACAGTGAAGCAGACAGCAGCGTGCAGGTAACAACAGAGAATTCAAAAGCAAGCCAGAAATACCACACAAACCAGAATTCATCTAATAACAGCAAAAATAACAGCAGTAACAAAAATACAACAGCGGCAAAAACAACTGCTTCACAGGAAATCCGTGGAAACAGCAGATCAAAGGTATATCACTGCCCAGGTCAAAGAGATTATGACCGTATGGGAACATCAAAATATTTAGTCACATTTAAGAATGAGAAAGAAGCAAAAGCAGCGGGATATCATAAGGCACAAAGATAAAAGAAAGAGTTAACGATCCATAAAGACAGACAGGAGGAAATCATATGAGTTTAAATGCAACACCAAGAGGAGACAGAATTCACATCGCATTATTCGGGAAACGAAATGCCGGGAAGTCAAGTGTTATCAATGCTATGACGAATCAGGAATTAGCGATCGTATCCGATGTCAAAGGAACAACGACAGATCCTGTATACAAGGCAATGGAACTTCTGCCATTAGGACCAGTAGTTATGATCGATACCCCGGGACTTGATGATGAAGGAGAATTAGGGGAAAAGCGAGTCAAGAAAGCAAAAGAAGTCTTGGCCAAGGCAGATATCGCCCTTGTGATCATGGATGCCACAGCTGGTATGACAGAGTTTGAAGAAGATATGATACGTTTGATCGAAGACCGGAAGATTCCTTATCTGAAAGTCTACAATAAGATGGATCTTTTCAATGCCAAAGAATGGAAAGAAGACAAAGCCTGCTTTGTCAGTGCAAAGGATAAAAAAGGGATCTGGGATTTAAAAGAAGAGATTGGAAAACTGGTTCCAACTGATGATGACACGCTAAAGATCGTTGGAGATTTGGTCTGTCCGAATGATTTTGTGAACTTAGTCGTACCGATCGACAGTGCAGCACCGAAAGGCAGACTGATTCTTCCACAGCAGCAGACGATCCGTGATCTTTTAGAAGCAGGAGCAGCCTCCATTGTCGTAAGAGAAACAGAATTAGAAAAGACATTAGAAGAGATCGGCAAGAAACCAGCATTGGTCATTACAGACTCTCAGGCATTTGGCGAAGTCTCAAAGATTGTGCCAGAAGATGTCAAACTGACTTCATTTTCGATTCTGTTTGCAAGATATAAAGGTGATCTGGAAGAAGAAGTCAGAGGAGTGAAAGCCTTGGAACATTTAGAAGAAGGGGCGAAGATTTTGATCGCAGAAGGATGCACCCATCACAGACAGTGCGATGACATCGGAACTGTAAAGATCCCAAGATGGTTAAAACAATATACAGGTAAGGATTTTGATATCCATACAAGCAGTGGAAACTCTTTCCCTGAAGATCTGGATACTTATGATCTGGTCATTCATTGTGGCGGATGTACTTTAAATAGAAGAGAGATGAAAAACCGTATCGCAAGAGTCAAAGATGCAGGTGTTCCGATCGTGAACTATGGAATCTTTATCGCGGCAACGCAGGGAATCTTAAAGAGAACCCTAGAGCCATTTGAGGAAGCCAGCAGGATCTTAAATGAGATTTAAGACGGATTGTTTCAAAAAATCAACATAAATTAATGAAAATCAATAAGACTGCTTCTTTACAAAGAAAGATAAGTTTTGTAGAATAGAAAGATAGAATTAAAACCAAATGGGAGGAAATCATGAGCAAAGTAAGAACAAGATTTGCACCAAGCCCTACAGGGCGTATGCATGTAGGTAACTTAAGAACAGCCCTTTATGCATATCTGATCGCACGTCATGCAGGCGGAGATTTTATTTTAAGAATTGAAGATACAGACCAGGAAAGACAGGTAGAAGGGGCAGAAGAGATCATCTACAATACCCTTAAGAAAGCCGGAATGAACCACGATGAAGGACCAGACATCGATGGTGGAGTCGGACCATATGTTCAGAGTGAGAGACAGGCACAGGGTCTTTATTTAAAATACGCAAAAGAACTGATCGACAAGGGAGAAGCATACTACTGTTTCTGTGATCAGGAGAGATTAGACACACTGAAAGTAAAATCAGGAGATGTTGTGATCAGTCATTATGACAAACATTGCTTAAACTTATCCAAAGAAGAAGTTCAGGCAAAATTAGACGCAGGAGTACCATATGTTATCCGTCAGAATAACCCAACAGAAGGAACAACATCTTTCGTTGATGAGATTTATGGAGAGATCACAGTGGATAATATCGAATTAGACGATATGATCCTGATCAAATCGGATGGATATCCAACATATAACTTCGCAAACGTAGTTGATGACCATTTAATGGGAATCACACATGTAGTTCGTGGTAATGAATACTTATCATCTACACCAAAGTACAATCGTTTATACGATGCATTTGGATGGGAAAAACCAGTATACATTCATTGTCCATTGATCACAGACGAGGAACATCACAAGTTAAGTAAGAGAAAAGGTCATTCTTCCTTCGAAGATCTGATCGAGCAGGGATTCTTGCCAGAGACGATCGTAAACTTCGTTGCATTACTTGGATGGAGTCCAGGAGGAGAACAGGAAATCTTCTCATTAAAAGAATTAGAAGAGATCTTTGATTACAAACATATGTCTAAGACACCAGCGGTCTTTGATATGAACAAGATCAAATGGATGAATGGTGAATATATCAAAGCCATGGACTTTGACCGTTTCAAAGAACTTGCTATGCCATATGTAACAGAGACGATTCACAGAGAGATGGATTTTGATAAGATCCTTTCTATGGTGAAGACAAGAATTGAGTTATTTACAGAGATTCCGGGACACATTGACTTCTTCGAAGCAGTTCCAGAATATGATGTAGAGATGTACAAACATAAGAAGATGAAGACAACACCTGAGACTTCATTAACCGTATTAAAAGAGATCTATCCAGTGATCGAAGCACAGGAAGATTTTACAAATGATGCATTATATGAGATGTTAGTATCTTTTGCAAAAGGACATGAGTACAAGAATGGTTATGTGATGTGGCCAGTTCGTACAGCAGTTTCTGGAAAGCAGATGACACCAGGTGGAGCAACAGAATTAATGGAACTTCTGGGAAAAGAAGAATCATTAAAGAGAATCAATGATGCGATCGCGAAACTGGAGGCAGCACTTGCATAGCCAGCTGAGCAAGGCACAGAAAGAAGCAGTGATGCACAAAGATGGACCGATGATGGTACTTGCAGGACCAGGTTCAGGGAAGACACTTGTGATCACAAAGAGAATTCAATATTTGATATCGCACTATCAGATCCCACCGCAGCGGATTCTGGTCATTACATTTACCAGAGCAGCAGCGAATGAGATGAAAGAGCGGTTTTGGCGGCTGGCAGGGGAAACCCTGCCGGTTTCTTTTGGAACCTTTCATTCTGTGTTTTTTACGATTTTAAAATATGCCTATCACTATAGTGCAGATAATATTCTGCCGGAACATAAAAAATATGACTTTATCCGTGAGATCATCACAGATCATGAGTTAGAGATTGATGATGAAGCAGATTTTATGCGTCAGATCATACAAGAGATCAGCTTAGTCAAAGGGCAGATGATCCCTCTTGCCTATTATCACAGTGGGTGCTGTGGGGATGAAGTGTTTAAAGAAATTTACCGGGCATATGAAGAAAAACTGCATGAGAACCGTTGGATCGATTTTGATGATATTTTGGTTTATACGTATGAGTTGTTAAAAGAACGTGAAGATATCAGGAAAGCATGGCAGCAGAAGTTTCCATATATTTTGATCGATGAGTTTCAGGATATCAATAAGATTCAGTATGAGATCGTCAAGATGTTAGCAGGAGAGACAAAGAACCTCTTTATCGTAGGAGATGATGATCAGTCTATTTATAAGTTTCGAGGTGCAAGACCAGAACTGATGTTAAATTTTCCAAAGGATTTTGAGAATACCAGACAGGTGATCTTAAACCGAAATTATCGTTGCGGGGAAGAGATCGTACAGGTTGCGGAAGATATCATTTCTTATAATACAAAACGTTTTGAAAAGAAGATGCAGGCAAGAGAAGATGCTGCAAGTATAGTTGAGGTTCGTACATTTAAAGATCACTATGAGGAGAATAAGCATATCATTTACACGATCAAGGAAGAGATGGCAAAGAAGACACCGTTATCCCAGATCGCGATCCTTTATCGGACCAATCAGGGACCAAGACAGCTGATCGCTGCATTGATGGCATACAATATCCCATTTTATATGCAGGATGCAGTACCGAATCTGTTTGATCACTGGATTTCCAAAAATATCATAGATTATATGCACCTTGCGATGGGAGATCGCAAAAGAAGCACATTTTTAAGAGTCATGAACCGCCCCAAGCGTTATATCAGCAGGGAATATCTGACTGAATCACAAGTGTCATTTGATGATCTGTTAGAGAAGGTCAAAGATAAACCATGGCTTTATGAATATGTAGAAGATTTTAAGGAAGATCTTCGGATCATGAAGAATATGACTCCGTTGATGGCGATCAATTATATCCGGAAATCCGTGGGATACAATGCGTATTTAGCAGAATATGCAAGATTTCGCAAGATTCAGGAAGAAGAATTTACGCAAGTATTAGAAGAACTTCAGGAGAGTGCAAAAGGCTATGATACATATGAGGCATGGTTTGATCATATCAAAGAATACACCGAAGGATTAAACCGCCAGTCAAAAGAGAATCAGAAAGAAAAAGAAGGAGTTGTGGTCAGCACGATGCACAGCACCAAAGGATTGGAATTTGAACGTGTCTTTTTGCCAGATGTCAATGAAGACGTGATCCCACATAAGAAGTCCATGAAAGAAGAAGACGTGGAAGAAGAAAGACGTTTGTTTTATGTTGGAGTTACAAGAGCCAAGAAATATCTGCACATCTTGTCAGTAAAGAAACTTTATAACAAAGACAGCAGGCCGTCAAGGTTCGTAGAAGAACTAAGAAGCCGTCAGGAGAAAAGAGGTGTTTTGCATGGAAAATAGAGCGATGCCAAGAGCAGGCGAATTTTATATGCATTTTAAAGGAAAACTTTATCAGATCGTTACGGTTGCAATACATACAGAGACAGAAGAACCATTGGTGGTCTATCAGGCAATGTATGGAACGTTTAAGACATATGCAAGACCACTTGCGATGTTCTTAAGTGAAGTCGATCATGAAAAATACCCAGATGTGCAACAGATATACCGTTTTCAGAAAGTAGAACTGTGTGAAAATGCAGGAGACCAGTATGGTATAAAAATCACGGAGACAGAACAAGATTCAGAAGCAGAACTGGTTGATGAAGTGACAGCACAGGAAAATGAATGTGATGAGACAGAAGAAACAGCAGACATTGAGCCACTGTTGAAATTCTTAGATGAAACAGATCTTCATGAGCGCCTGAATATTTTATTACAGTACAGAGATCAGATCACAGAAACGATGCTGGAATCCATGGGTATGGCAATGGATTGTGTCCTGAATGGAAAAACTCTGGAAGAAAAGTATTATGAACTTGACAAAGTGATCCGAACAAAACTTCAATATGAAAAAAAGCCCCGCATATAAGATGCAAGGGCTTTTTTGAGTTATTCTTCGTCTTCTAAGATCTCATCTAAGACAGCAGTGACTGTCTCATATTCTTCGTCTGTTTCAATGTTGTCAAGACTGAAAGTATCAGGATCTTCAGGGTCTTCGTTGTAACGATATAAAAGTAAAGCCCCTTCTTCGTCATCACTTTCTAAGTCTTCAACAGTGATCAATGCGATATATTCCTGATCATCTAATTCTTCTACAGAGAATAAAGCGATCACGGCACAGTCTTGTTCAGTTCCATCTTCTAATTCTAAATGGAGCACAGGAGTTTCTTCTTCAATGATATTATCTACTTCGTTAAATTCACTCATTTTGATACCTCTTTTCTTAGTCTTTTCTCCACTATACTAAAGGATCATAAAAAAAGCAAGAAAAGGATAAAAAAAGATCACTTTGTCTAAGAATTGACAAGAAAAAACAGGTATGATACGATACGAACTAATGGAGGTAAAACAATGGAAGAATATAAGTTTTTGCTGGATATCGCAATCATTCTGGCAATGACCAAGTCTTTTAGTCTTGTGTCGAAGAAGTTTAACATGCCGCCAGTCGTTGGAGCATTGATCGCGGGAATCATTTTAGGACCAGTGGTCCTTAATGTAGTGAGTCCTTCAGATTCAGTTTTAAATCTAGCTGAAGTAGGTGTAGTTGTTTTAATGTTTCAGGCAGGTCTTGAGACAGATATTGATGAGTTGAAGAAGAGTGGAATTCCTGCATTCGTCATTGCGTTATGTGGAGTATTGATCCCACTTATCATGGGAGCTGTTTTATCCGTTATATATGGAAATAATATCATGGAATCGATTTTTATCGGAGTGATCCTAACAGCAACTTCAGTAAGTATTACAGTAGAAGCATTACAGGATATGGGACATTTAAAAGGAAGAGTCGGAACAGCAATCCTTGGGGCAGCGATCATTGATGATATCTTGGGAATCGTTTTATTATCAATTATGACAAGCCTTGGGGGAGCATCTGGATTCCATATTCAGGCAATCCTTAAGATCTTGATCCAGATGTCAGCATTCTTTGCGATTTCTATTATCGGTGGAGTTGGGATCAAGAAGTTCTTTGAGTGGCTTTCTACTTATAAGAATCCAGAGATTGAACGTCATAGAAGAAGAGTTCCGGTGTTTGCACTTGCATTTTGCTTAGCACTTGCATTTCTTGCAGAAGTGTTTGGAATCGCTGATATCACAGGCGCATATCTTGCAGGGATCATTTTATGCAGGCTCCCAGAACGATTTTATATATACAATAAAATTGAAATTTTATCTATGTAAAGAACCCGCAAATTTCAGGTTGTCGGATTGTAAAGGCAGAGCCTTACGCAAGGTGCAGGAGAAAGACTCCGCTCGGGTT
>OGLX01001609.1_pt1 | contig 10810 bp, 5 predicted proteins | sample 1572821 | NCBI WGS metagenome assembly OGLX01 (sample SAMEA2581908, study PRJEB24529) | metagenome | biome: Human gut stool | place: China | collected 2011 | reverse complement strand
GCATCGAGCACGCCACGGGCCACCTGATGTACTCGCGCTTCTGGAACATGTTCCTGTACGATCTGGGCTATGTCTGCGAGCCGGAGCCGTTCCGCAAGCTCGTCAATCAGGGCATGATCCAAGGCCGGTCGAACTTCGTCTACCGTGTCAAAGGAACGAACCGTTTCGTCTCGCTGGGCCTCAAGGACCGTTACGACACGCAGGAGATTCACGTCGACGTCAACATGGTTCGGGGCGACGTGCTCGATCTGGAGGCGTTCCGCCGCTGGAGGCCCGAGTACGCCGATGCCGAGTTCGAGCTCGAGGACGGCAAGTACGTTTGCGGTTGGGCTATCGAGAAGATGTCGAAGTCGATGTACAACGTCGTGAATCCCGACCAGATCGTCTGCGACTTCGGAGCCGACACGCTGCGCATGTACGAAATGTTCCTCGGACCGCTCGAGCAGAGCAAGCCGTGGGACACGAACGGCATCGACGGCGTGCACAAGTTCCTGCGCCGCTTTTGGCGGATGTTTTTCGACCGCGACGGCCGTCCGGTCGTGACCGACGGCGAGCCGACGGCCGACGAGCTGAAAGCGCTGCACAAAACGATCAAGAAAGTGACCGAGGATATCGAGAATTTCTCGTTCAACACTTCGGTCAGCGCTTTTATGATCTGTCAGAACGAACTCGGCGCGCTGAAGTGCACGAAGCGGGCCGTACTGGAGCCGCTGGCGGTGCTGATCGCTCCGTTCGCTCCGCACATCGCCGAGGAGATATGGGAGAAGCTCGGACACGAAGATTCCGTTTTCGACGCGCGTTTCCCGGAGTACGACGAGCGCTGCCTGATCGAGCAGAGCGTCGAATACCCCGTGTCGTTCAACGGCAAGGTCCGCTTCAAGAAAAGCCTGCCCGCCGCGTTGTCGCCGGCCGAGGTCGAGGCGGCCGTGCTGGCCGACCCGGCCGTCGGCAAATATACCGAAGGCCGGACTCCGAAGAAAGTGATCGTCGTTCCGGGCAAGATCGTCAACATCGTGCTCTGACGGAGACGCTTGTCTGTCGCGCTTGCAGATATGTTTTGACAAGGTTCTCCGGAACGTTTATCCTCCCTTGCGATTTCACCCCGACCAAAGGCAAACTGGCCGGGGCGATTTCTGTTTTCGGTCGGTTGTCCTGCATTTCTCAGAACGATCGGTTTTCTGATTTCCGGGTCTAAGCCGGACAGCGGCGGTCCCGTGTGAGACGGCGAAACGGTCTTGTCGTGCCGGCGTATATCCGTGTCAGCGCGATACGGACGTCGGGACCCGTCGGCTGTCAGGGATACGCCGTTTTTTGCGGTGAGTCCGATCGGGTGCCGATGCCGAGGACCGGATCGACGATGACCGTTTTCATCTCATAAGCTTTTCTGCACGGATCTTCCGATAGGATCGGTATATCCAAAGTAAGAAACGTTCGTCGATTTTTCGGTTATGTCGGGCCGTCATGCGTTTTTTCGGTGGTTTGCCGTTTGAGATCCGTCCATACTCCCGGTTGCCGGTCGGGCTTTTCATCCCGTTTTTATCGTTCGGCACTTTCGGTTTCTCCCGGTTACGGGCCGGTCCGGGACGAAGCGCGTTACGTTCTTTCGGGCGGGCGGGGGCTCGCGGGATACCCGTCTGTGTATCGGTTCTCTGTTGTATTCATAAAAAAGATACCTGCGGAAAACTCCGCAGGTATCTTTTAACCTCGCGCGTGCTTGCGCAGGAATCGGTCTCGGTTCTATTTCACCTCTTTTCTTATTTCGTCGAATGCGGCGAAAGGCACTTCCATCAGCTTCATTTGAGGTTGCTCGTAGCTTTCGTAGCTGTGGGCTTCTGCGGCCGGCGTCACGTCGAAATGAACCTTTTCGCAGGAAATCCGTTCGAGCAGGCTGCCCGGTTTCTTAAGCGTGAATTCGGAATGGCGGCCGGGCATGCGGAGCCCCTGGTTCAGTACCGTATTGCCGTCGGCCTTACGGGTCAGCGTCATTTCCGACGTGCCTATGAAGGCAAGACTGACTCTGCTGGAAGAGATCAGATAGCCGGCTCCCATGAAGTAATCAGCCCCTTTGTAAACGGCGGTCTTTACCTTGATCGTGTTGAAATCGTCGCTTACCTCGACGTGGAACGGCTCGAAGACGACCTGCTCGTTGATGCCCATCAGATAGAACGTACCTTGCTGCGCCCAGTCGAACAGGTTGCGTTCGGTATCGCACAGCACGGTCACCTCGTCGCCTTCGGCGATCTGGAGGAACCATTTGGGACCGTAGGCCTCATTGGCGACGGATTGCGGGAAGTTGTTGGCTACCAATTCTTCCGGTCCGTAATAGTTGAAGTCGGCGAGTCCCAGACAAACGAGCAGATTGTGCTTGCGATATTCTTCGGCTGTCGCCTCGTTGACACCGGCGGCGATCGTCACGTCGAACGTGTAGGTCGAATCCTGATTCTGGCTGCCCAGTCCGTTTATCGTTGCCGACCATTCGCCCGGGAGCTTGTCGAACAGTTGCGATTCTACGCGCGGAATCTCTTGAGTCGAAGCGCTCAGGACCTCCACCTTCGAGTATTCGCCGTTGAGCGCCTGAACGATCAGCGTATAGGAGGTGCCGGAAGAGAGTCCGCTATAACTGAACGGCAACCCGTTCTCGCCGTTGGCCAAATCGGTATAGTTGTCGGGCAGCGTATCGCCGGCGAGCGTTACGATTTCTTCGTCCGATAATCCCAGTTCGTTGCGGATTTCGGTTATTTCGGCGGTCGAGGCGGTTACGTATTTGATCATGTCCGCATCGGTCGTCTTGATATTGAAGAAAATCGTGTTGTACGGATTGCGTCCCTGTCCGTCGTCCTTAAGCTCGTAATCGAGCGCGACGGTAGGCATCGCCGACTGCTTCGTCGTGAAATTTTTCTGGAACAGGTCCGTGAAGTTCCGGTCGTCGTCGATTCCGACGGCATACACGGTGTAGTTGACGGTCGGTTTCTTGCCGCTGACGGAGGTGCTGATCGTGTGTTCGAACGGTTGGCTGCCGGCCATCAGGACGCGCTTCCATGCTTCCTTTCCGTACTTCTCGATGTACTGATTGACTACGGCCGTTTCTTCGATACCGATATAATAGCGGTTCAGAATGGCGCCCGGCACGCAGCGGATCGTTACGCCGGACGAAGTGATCCGGGAGAGCTCGACGGTTATTTCGGCGGCCGAAACGGAATTTTCTGCTGTCTCGAACGTCAGGGTATCGAGAGCGCTCGTCAGGTTGCCTTCCGCATCGCAGTCGGCCTTCACCAGCAGATACTCCGTAGCCGGGAATACTTGTGTCAGGTTTTTGTGAACATCCTTTTCGCCATCGGTCAGGGTATAGGTCTTCTCGCCCCGGTCGACCGAGCCGAGCTGTTTCAGCATGGCGGTCTTGATCCGTTCGGCCTCCGAAGCGCTCTCGCCCTCGATCTGATAGTCCCAGTAGGCTTTCGGAATGGCCAGATGATAATACCGGCTGTCCGACGTCGGCTTGATATGGTACGAAATGACGGACTGCGTGGCATCGATTATATTGAGCACGCCGTCGTATGCCCCCGTCTTGATCTCGACGGAGACGACGTTTCCGATCTGATCGCCCATTTTGGCTGCTGCGGCCACGACATATACGGTCGTATCTTTCAGGTTCTTCACTTCGACGAGCGATTCCTTGTCGAGAGTCAGGGCCGTGCCGTTGGCAAGGATATTTTCGGCCGAGGGAATCAGCATGCCCTTTTCCACGCAGACGTATGCGGCCGCGTCGGCATACTCGGGCGTTGCCGTAAAGGAAATGCTGCTGGCGGTCGTCGCGCCCGGCGCGATCTTGACGGCAGGCATTTCGGGACCCGACGTGTCGTCGTCCTTGCAGCCCGTCGCACAGAAAAGCAGAGCGGCGACGAACAGGTTAGCCAAATAGCGTAAATTAAATTTCATAAAAGCAATGTTTAATAATTCGTAAATCTTCTTTTGCGCGGCAATATACGCTTTTTTTTGTTATTCTGCGAATGAGGAGGTTATGCCCGTTTTTTTTGAAATCGTCACTTCGTAATCGTTTCGGCTCGTATAAGGTATGTTTTGTAAGTAGTGTGATCGGTTTTTTGACAACATGTTACCGAAAAGGGCGAATACGGTAACAGGAGCGGATTTTGCAGGGCGTGTCTCGAATTGGCCCGGTACCGTCGGGCCTGCGCGTTGGAATGCCGTTTGTCCGTTTCGCGGAATCGGTATGCGCTCTATCGGGAGCGATGCGGTAGGAGCGATTCTTTTTGCGTTTCGCGCTGTTCGGACCGAAGGACCGCTTTTCGTCCGAACGGCGAGCTGCTTTCCGGCGGGTAATGCGGACGACTCTCCTTATGTGAGGACGGACGATCCGATGAAGCGGAAGAGGGGCGTTACGGAGCCTTTTCATATGTGGCCGAGCGCAGTTTGACAGGGGGTATGGGAGCAGGACCGGTCGTCGGATGCTTGTCCCTCGGTCCGTGGCTGAAACCCGGTCGCTCGTATTGCATATTCGGAATAATTGCGCTAATTTTGCCGTGTCGCTACGGTTCCGTAGCTCAGTTGGATAGAGCAACAGCCTTCTAAGCTGTGGGTCGCGCGTTCGAACCGCGCCGGAATCACCGGGCTCGAAACGTCCTTTGGCCAGTGCCGGAGGACGTTTCGTTTTGTTTCGGAAGCGGTGGCCGTCTTCTCCTCCGTTGGTTGGGACATTTCTTAAGTGCGTGTATCTCCGTACCGTTGCTTCTTGTCCGGTCCGACTGGTTTCCGTTTGGCCGTCCGCTTGTTTGGGCGGTCCGCCATTTACCGGAGACGATCGTCCGGGGCGGGGAATACGCGGATTCGCTTGCCCGATGTGCCGTCTGTCATTCCTCCGACCGAACCGCTCAATAAATCCGGCGGATTATTCCCGTTTTAAAATAAAAAATGCTACATTTGTAGCAATTGGAAAGTAAATAAAACGCTCAAATGCCTGATTACCATGATGAGGTAACGCGACATAGAAAACCCGACTGGCTGAAGATCAAGCTCCACCGGAGCGAAGAGTTCGGCGAGGTCGCTCGCATCGTCCGGGAGCACGGGCTCCATACGATTTGCAGCAGCGGCCGTTGCCCGAACCAGGCCGAGTGCTGGAGTCGGCGCACGGCTACTTTCATGATCTTGGGCGACATATGTACTCGCTCGTGCAAGTTCTGCGCGACAGCTACGGGGAAGCCGTTACCGCCCGATCCGGACGAGCCGCGGAAGCTCGCCCGTTCCATATCGCTTATGGGACTGAAACACTGCGTGGTCACGTCGGTGGACCGCGATGACCTGCCCGACGGCGGAGCCGCCTTGTGGGCCGAGTCCGTGCGCGCGGTGCGGGAATTGAATCCCGATACGACGATCGAGCTGCTGATTCCCGACTTCGACGCGCGCGAGGAGCTGATCGACCTGGTTGCCGACGCGCGTCCGGACATTCTCGGGCACAACATCGAGACGGTGCGGAGGCTGACGCCTCAGGTGCGCTCGCGCGCCCGATACGAAGTGAGTCTGCGGACGCTCGCTCACATAGCTCGCCGGGGGCTGACGGCCAAGAGCGGCCTGATGGTCGGCCTCGGCGAAACCGACAGCGAGGTGCTCGAAGCCGTGGACGATCTGGTCGGGGCAGGCGTGCAGATTCTGACGATCGGACAGTATCTCCGGCCGTCGCTGCGCCATTTGCCGGTGGCCGAATACGTAACCCCCGAGAAATTCGCTTGGTATAAGGAGCAGGCCCTTGCGCGGGGACTGCGCTACGTGGAGAGCGGACCTATGGTCCGCTCGTCCTATATGGCCGAGAAGGCCATGAGAAGCTGTCGTACCCCAAAATAAACGGATCGTGGAAAACGTTACTTACAGGTATGTCGGGCGAGCGGAGTACGGAGCCGTGTGGGAGATGCAGAAGCGCATGTTCAACGAGCTGCTCGAGGCGAAAAAGGCAGGCATCGGGGCCGGGCAGACGCTGTTGATGGTGGAACATCCGCATGTCTACACGCTCGGCAAGAGCGGTCACGAGTCCAATATGCTCGTAAGCGACGAATTCCTGCGTTCGATCGGGGCGAGCTACTTCCATACCGACCGGGGCGGGGACATCACCTATCACGGATACGGTCAGTTGGTCGGCTATCCGATTTTGGACCTCGAGCGTCTCGGACTGAGCCTCAAGGAGTATGTCTGGACTGTCGAGGAGTGCGTGATACGGACCGTGGCCGAGTACGGTATCGAGGCCGGGCGGCTCGACGGGGCGACCGGCGTCTGGATCGAGGGCGACACGCCGCGCGCGCGCAAGATCTGCGCTATCGGGGTCAAGGCTTCGCGCTATGTGACGATGCACGGGTTCGCGCTGAACGTGACGACCGATCTGCGCTATTTCTCGTACATCAATCCTTGCGGCTTTGTCGACAAGGGGGTTACCTCGATCGAGAAAGAGACGGGAGCCCGGCCGTCGTTGGAAGAGGTGGCGCGTCGCTTCGCCGCGCATTTCGGCGAGCTTGCCGGCTGTCGGGTGAGCTATTAGCCCGGCCCGAGCCGGACATGCGGCCGGACGATTTGGAAAATAAGACGTTAAAATAAATAAAGGTTATGTCAGCAGAAAAAAGATGGGTGATCAAGCCCCAAGGGGATCCTGCGAAGGTAGAGAATCTCTCTGCCGCGCTGGGCATTCCTCCGGTGCTTGCCAACCTACTTGTTCAGCGCGGCATCGAAACACACGAGGAAGCATGGCAGTTCTTTAATCCGAAACTGGAGAACCTGCACGACCCGTTCCTGATGAAGGATATGGACCGGGCCGTGCGCAGAGTCGACGAGGCGGTACGCCGCGGCGAGCCGGTCATGGTCTACGGAGATTACGACGTGGACGGCACGACGGCGGTAGCGCTCGTCTATTCGTTCCTGCGACGGCAGGGCCACCCTTCGCTGCTGTTCTACATCCCCGACCGCTATACCGAAGGGTACGGCGTGTCGATCAAGGCGATAGACTATGCGCAGCGCAAGGGGGTCAAGCTGATCATCGCGCTCGATTGCGGGATCAAGGCGACGGAAAAGGTGGCTTATGCCAAGTCCAAGGGAATCGACTTTATCGTCTGCGATCATCATCTGCCCGGAGATACCATTCCCGACGCGGTGGCCGTGCTCGATCCCAAGCGGGTCGATTGCGGGTATCCGTTCAAGGAACTTTCCGGCTGCGGAGTGGGGTTCAAGATGTTGCAGGGGTACTGTCAGTACAAGGGTTTGCCTTTCTCGGAGGTGGAGTGCCTGCTTGATCTGGTGGTTGTCAGCATCGCGTCGGACATCGTCCCTCTGGTCGGGGAGAACAGGATTCTGGCCCATTACGGCCTCAAGCGGCTGAACGAGAAGCCCGGCAAGGGACTTCTGTCGATCATCAAGATCTGCGGGCTTGACAAGCACCAGATCACGATCGACGACATCGTATTCAAGATCGGGCCTCGCATCAACGCCGCAGGGCGCATGGAGGTCGACTCCGACGACGAGAACGCCGCCCCGTCCGGCGGGCATTCGGCCGTCTATCTGATGGTCGCGCGCGACGAGGAGGTAGCCTCCGAATACGGCGCTTTCATCGATACGTGCAATCAGGATCGCAAGAACATCGACCGTTCGATCACGCAGCAGGCGCACGAGCTGATCGAGCGCAATCCGGAGATGAAGGCCCGCAAGAGCACCGTGATCTACAATCCGAAATGGATGAAAGGCATCGTCGGGATCGTCGCGTCGCGCCTGATCGAGACCTATTACCGTCCGACCGTCGTGCTGACGATGAGCAACGGCTTCGTGACGGGATCGGCGCGGAGCGTGCCGGGGTTCGATCTCTATCAGGCCGTCGAGTCGTGCTCGGACCTGCTGGAGAATTTCGGAGGTCACATTTATGCGGCCGGGCTCACGATGCGGCCGGAGAACGTGGACGAGTTCACGCGCCGCTTCAACGAATACGTCGAACGGCACATCGATCCCCAGATGCTGATTCCGCAGGTCGAGATCGACTCCGAGCTGCTGTTCAGCGATATCACGCCGCAGTTCCGCTCGACGCTGAACCGCTTCCAGCCGTTCGGCCCGGGCAACAACTCGCCGGTGTTCGTCACGCGCGGCGTCAGCAATCGCGGCGACGCCCGGCTGGTGGGAGCCGAGCGGGAGCATCTGAAAATGGACTTGATTCAGGGACAGAAGCCCAATACGCTGATTCCGGCCATCGCTTTCCAGCAGCCGGCCTTGTACGAGCATGTCCGCTCGGGCCGGGGAATCGACGTCTGCTATACGGTCGTCGAGAATCACTATCGGGGGACGGTTACGCCGCAGTTGCGTATCAAGGATATCAAAAAGTCGGGGCCGAAATAACGCGTCGAAACCGGTTCCGTCGAGAAAGCCGGCTCATCAGAGCCGGCTTTTTTCGTTTCGGAAAGTCCGGGAAAGTTTCATTTTCGGTTCATTTGGGAAGGATAAACATTAAAAAAGCAAGGAAAAACAATTTTTTTACACGTCTTTCGCCCAATGGATGATGCAAGTCGGCGAGCAACCAGGCCAGGATGATGCCAATTCGTTGTAAATTAGTTTGTTAAATAAAAAGAGCTTGTCCTCCTGTTCCCTGTGGCGTTTTTTGGGCTGCCTTGCAATAATTTGATAATCAGCGGTGTGTTTTTGTAAATATGCCCTCCGGAAAATCTTTGTCCTCTTGCAATGAGCTGAAATCTCCGTTATGTTTGTTTCAAAAGGAATGACGATCGAATGAAACGTACAAACCTGAAGCGAAAAATGTCAAGTTATAAATTATAAAAGCAAACAATCAAATATTATTCCCCTCCCAACAAATTAGCACGGGAGCGATGCAACCGCCTATCGCATCGCTCCCGATTCTTTTACTGCCGGTACGCTCCGGCGTTTCCTGTCCCGGCACGGCGGAGGAAATATCCGCGCGTGCGATGTCCTATCGGTTCCGAACGGCCGGACCGGCCAGCCCTTCTGCGGCTGCGGCGCGGTAGAGCCGGTCCATGGCCCGTTCGATTACCCGGCGGGGAGAGGCGATGTTGAAACGCATCCAGCCGCGTCCCTGCTCGCCGAACATCGATCCCTCGTTGACACCGAGTCCTGCCCGGTCGATCAGCAGGCGGTACGTCTGCTCGTGGGTCATGGGCCATTCCCGAAAATCGAGCCACATCAGGTAGGTGCCTTCGGGCCGGACCGCACGAACGGAAGGCATGCGGTCGCGCAAAAAGTCGAGCACGTAGTTCACGTTTCCGTCCAGATAGTCGATCAGTTGCTCGAGCCACTCGTCGCACCGACTGTAAGCCGCTTCCAGCGCAACGGCTCCGAATATGTTGCCCTGATCGGCATGCAGCTTGGCCAGCTCGGTCTGCAGACGCCGGCGGAGCGAGTCGTCCGGCACGATGACGACCGACGTAGAGAGCCCGGCCATGTTGAATGTCTTGCTCGGCGCGATGAACGTGACCGTCCGGCGCGCGAACCGCTCGTCGAGCGCGGCGATATGCAGATGCCGGTGCGGGTCGTATATCAGGTCGGAATGGATTTCGTCGGAGAGGATCAGTACGTCGTGCTTCACGCACAGTTCGCCGATGCGCGTCAGTTCTTCCCGGGTGAAGACGCGCCCGGTCGGATTGTGCGGATTCGACATCAGCAACGCTTTCGCTCCGGACAACTGGCGGTCCAGATCGTCGAAGTCGACGACGAACCGTCCGTCCGCCGCTTGTATCAGCGGATTTTCGAGAACGCGCCGTCCGTTGAGACGGGTCTGCCGCGCGAACGGATGATACACCGGCGGCTGGATTACGACTCCGTCTCCTTCCGATGTGAATGCCCTGAGCGCGAAAACGATCCCCGATACGACCCCCGGCGTGAAGTCGAGCCACTCGCGGCGCAGCTTCCAGCCTCCGTGCCGTTCGACCCAGCCGATGATGGCGTTCCAATAGGCGTCCGAGCGGTAGGAATAGCCCAGAACGGGATGTTCCGCCCGCTTGCGTATCGCTTCCGTGACCTCGGGCGGTGCGGCGAAGTCCATATCGGCGACCCAGAGCGGAATGACGTCGTCCCGGCCGAAAATCTCGTCCCGCAGGTCGAATTTTTCGCAAGAAGTGCCTTCCCGGCATATTTCCTCGTCAAAATTGTATTTCATATGCAATCAAATAGATTGCAAATATATGGCAAATTGTAAAAAATAAGCCATACCTTTGAACCGATTTGCAGACCGTGCGCCGGCGGCGGAAAAGCCTCGGCGCAGGTACTCGAGTAAACTTAGCGCATACCGATCCATGAGCACATTCGATCCGAAAAAAAAGAAGGGTTTCGCCGGCGAAGACCGCCGCGGCGACCGCTTCGGAAACTACTCCCGTCGCGACGATTCGAGAAGTTTCGACCATGACGGGGACCCGTCGCCTTTCGTTAAGGACAAGCGTCCGCGAATCAGTCGACCCGCGCGGGACGTAAGATCCGGTTCCGACGGTCCGTTCGGCGACGGCGGGAAGCGGCACTCTTTCAATCCGAACTTCACGAAGGACAACCGCCGGCGCGACGAGTTTCCCCGGGAAAAATCCTATCGTCGGTTCGACCGCGGGGAACGGTCGTGGAATCGGGAAGATGAGCCCAAGGAACGCTCCTACAATCGGTATGAACGGGACGACCGGCCGAGGGGGGGGCGCAAACCGTCCGATGCCGACTCCCGTTCTTTCCCGCACGGCGACCGTCCGCAGACCGCGGCGAAGTCATGGAACCGAGACAATCGTCGCGGCAAGGAAGACCGGTATCCGTCCCGGGCCGGATACCGCGA
>OGLX01001606.1_pt1 | contig 10826 bp, 20 predicted proteins | sample 1572821 | NCBI WGS metagenome assembly OGLX01 (sample SAMEA2581908, study PRJEB24529) | metagenome | biome: Human gut stool | place: China | collected 2011 | reverse complement strand
CATGATGCGGTTACGAATCAGCAGTCCGGCATCCTTGAAGGGAATCAGCTCAGTCTTTACCGTACCGTTTACATAGCGTGACCAGCGGTACATAAGCTGCGGCCCTAGCCCTACCGTCAGGTCAATAATATATTTGATGGCGGTTGCCGTGTACGGCAGACTGCCTACCAGCTTGTATATGGTATTCGGCAGCATGTTGCCAGGTCCCCATGGAATGTAACCCAGACCGGGTGTCCCGGCATTGCTGACCGGCACCGGGTTTGACGCCGATAGCCCCTCCCCCTTTCATCATTTCCGAGGAAGATACAGACGGGATTTCCGACACGCGGGCCATGCCGATATACTGGTATCCACGGTCTACGAGTGAAGTCACTTTTCCTCTGAACTCCTTTATCCCCGGGTTGGACTTCTTACGGTTTGTGTTTTTTGTGTTTGCCGCCATATAACTACTTAACCAATATCTTTGTGTCGTTAATCTGCAGAATAAGTACGTCGTACACGTAACGGAAATCTCCGTTTGGCATTACCAGTTTACGGTATCCCTTTTCGCGGTTATACGAAACGGCACGCTGCACGTTGTAACATTCGCTTATCGTTCCGTCCTTGCACACAAAACGTATGTCGAACGGCTTGTTTTTTCCGTCCGGAGTGCGGGCGTTTCTCAGCCTGTACGCCTCCGTCCAGAGCAGACGTTTGGTCGGTTTCTTCATCTTGCGTTTGTTTTTATACAAAGATAAACAAGGTTAATCTGGTAATGAAGGACAAAAAAACGCACCTCCCTTCACAGGGAAATGCGGTAAACATAACACTGATAATGATTATATCAAACAACATTACTTTTTGCGATTATCCTTCCATCTTCCTTCACAGGAAAATAGGACTTTGTGTAAGTTTAATTCTGTCAAAATAATGAATAAAGTGCACACCACCGTGTGCAATAACATGGTTACTATTTTTCTCATGATGATGCAAATATATCCTATTTTCTCTGAATATCAAAAAGAAAAAGGATGAAGAACCACTGTTCCCCATCCAGGTGTAATAAAACAAAGAACATTTTCATGCTCATTTTTTTGCAAATATAATGTTTTTACCGCACATAAGCAAACTTTGAAACTAATTGATTATCTGATTTATAATAAATACTTTTATTCAAACATGCTTTTATATAAAAATACTTTTACTATTTTATTATTTCATGCTTTTATATTTTCATTCATTTGTATTAAAACATTATTATTCTTTTGCATATATGTATATTTGAAAGCAGATACTTTTATCCTTTAATACTTTTATGCTTTTATGTTTTTATACTTTTACTCAATTATTCTTTTATACGTTAATACTTCCATGATTTTGTACTAAAATATCTTTCTCTCATCCATTTTGTATTTCCACACAAAAGTATGTTTATATAAAAATACTTTTATGTTTTTATGTTTCTATGCTTTTATTTATTTATACTATTATTATTTTATGTATCTACACAAAAATACTTTTATATTTTTATTCAAAGATACTTTTATGCGTTTGCACATTTGAATATCTACATTTTTGCATAAAAATATTTCTGTATTTATGGCAGAAATGAAAAAAAACGACTATATTTGCAGTGTAATAAAACAAAAACATTTGATATGGCAATTACAATTTCTTCATTCAACTTTAAGGGTGGAGTAGGGAAGACCACTACCACCGTCAATCTGGCAAAAGCCTTACATTCTCTTGGTAAACGTGTGCTGGTAATAGATGCCGACGCACAGGGTAACGCATCTAAAATGATGGGATTCCGTCTGGCCACGGAAAAGGATGGTAAAACCCTTTACGAAGCCATGTCCGGAAACGCCAGCATCATGGAATGTGTGTTCTGCGAAAACGAAAACGAAGAAAGCTTCGACTTCATTCCTTCACGCCCGAACTTATACCAGTGCGAACAGGAGCTGGTGAGCCGTACCGGACGAGAATACATCCTGCGCATGATGCTGAACAATCTGGAAGACCATTATGATTTTATCCTGATTGACTGCCCTCCGAACTACGGACTTGTTTCTATCAATGCAATGGTAGCTTCTGACTACCTGCTGATTCCTATCAACTGCGAAGTATTTGCACTGGACGGAATGGGCCTGATTACCGCAAAATACGAGGAAATCAAAAAGCTGGTCAATCCCGAACTTGAAATCCTGGGTTATATCATGTCACGCTACGACAAACGTCTGTCGCTTCACCGTCAGGCATACGAACAGATGAATCAGAATTTCCCTGGGAAGGTGTTCAATACCACCATCCGCACGAACATTCAGCTGGCCGAATCGCCTGCGCAGCGCATGAACGTGTTCGATTTTGCACCCAACTGCACGGGAGCTGCCGACTACATGGATCTGGCAAAAGAGATTCTATCACGATTAGATAACCAGTAAAACCCACGATTATGGCTAAACAACGATTCAACCTGAATGAAACAATGCTTGATGCACGGCAGGGCATTGAGGAAGCACGTGCCAACGCGGAGAAGGCAGGGGAGGAGAGTGCTGCGACTCAGGAAAAGGCAGAAGAAAAGACGGAAGAATCTCCTGCTACCTTCACTTCTGAAAACTCATGTGTTGAAGCAAATAACCAGGAAGAGGAAAACATCCGTCCGGAACAAGAAGCTGCGCCCGATAAAGAATCCGTGAAAAGCGAATCACCCGCAGTAGAACGGAAAATAAACGTCATTCGGAAAAGAATTAGAAAAGATGAAAAAGAGGGACGCATCATGCGGAATGTCTATCTGGACGAAGACATGCTGGAGAAGCTGGAAGGAATCAAGAAACGGATGAACCGTGGACGGAACAAGGAAAAGAAAGATGCCTTTGTGTCGGTCATCGACCTGCTGAACGTAGCCGCTCAGGAGTTTCTTGACAAATACTACAAAGACATTGTGGGGAAATAACTCCGCACCATTTATACACAGACTAGGGAAGAAAAGCGTGTGCTCCCCTGCTGATTTGACAAACTTATAAAATTATAGAAAAACGTATAGAATCCTATAATTTACGTTGCCTTCCTGTCTCAACCTTGCTGGTTGCAATCCCGTTTCTTGCGAAACAGAAAAACAGAGCCGCCAAGTCCTCAGGCGTAGATTCGGGGTAATCTGCCCCTATTTGTTTCTTTATTATAAGAGAAAGAAGATTCAGGCTTGCATTATAGTCACGGTCTATTACTGCACCGCACTTGTCACAATGATAGGTGCGGTCGCTCAATTTCAAGTCTTGCTTAATGCTTCCGCATACACTACAGGTTTTGCTTGACGGATAGAATCGTTCTGCTTTCAAAATTTTCACTCCGTTCAGTTGCGACTTGTATTCTATCTGTCTGCATAACTCACCGAATGCCACATCCGAAACGGATTGTGACAACCTGTGATTGCGGGTCATGCCTTTCACGTTTAAATCTTCCAATGCAATGTGAGAGTAGTGGGTGGTCAATATCGTAGTAACTTTCTGTATGAAGTCACGGCGTATATTTGACACCTTTCTCTGTGCGTTGGAAAGCTTTACTGACAGTTTCATGTAGTTGTTCGACTTTTTCCTGCCCTCCAAACGCTCTTGCTTGGTTCTCGCGTGTGTGCGTTTGTCGAGCTGCCTGCTTATTCTCTTTATTTTTCTCAGATTCTTCTTCAGTGGTTTCGGGTTATCTACGGCAATCCCATCGGAAAGTATCAATGCTGATTTGATACCAAGATCGATGCCTGCCTTACGGTTTGCCTTGTCAGAACAAGCTTTCGGGTGGGTACGTTTGTATTCATCTTCCGTTATCTGCACACTGAATGACGCAAAGTATTTATTCCCTTGCTGTGATATTACAACTCCGTTTATCTTCCCAATGAAACGTAACCGTTCAGTCATCTTTACCCAGCCGAGGTTGGGTACTCTCAGATATTGACGCTTTAGTTTTTCGTTGTGCGGAACATTCTTGAAAGTCTTAGAATTGCAGTTTATATCAGATAAAGACACTTGGTCCCCGCCAATATAGAAACTCCTTTCGTTATCCTTCTTCTTCTTGAATTGCGGGTAAGACACAACGCCTTTCTTCAAATCGTCAAAGAATTTTCTGAATGCTTTTCCCAGATTGATAAACGGCTGTTGTGTGGCGTATTTTGTTACCTCAAGAACAAATGGATATTCATCTTTCTTGATTGCATTGAACGCTTTCTTAAGCCCATAAGCATCCACCTTCTCACCTTCCTTGTAGCGGAGTTGCCACTCGGCAAGCCCCCAGTTATAGGCAAGACGGGCACAACCGAATGCTTTGCGGAAGTAGGTCTTCTGCTTGTTGTTCGGTGTGAGTTCTATCTTATGGGATATTGTTATCATTATTCGTCTTTCAAATTTTCCAATAGTTTCTTCTTTAGATTTACCTCCACATCTAGCAGCCCTCCGCAGTATGGACAGACGCTTGCGCCTGATTCTTTACGCACTTCTTCCGGACTGGCAAAAAGTTGCCACATGGGGACCTCAAGGGCTTCTGCTATTTTTTCAAGTGTTGGATATGATGGTTTACCATTCACTATTTGAGCTAAACCTACTCTTGATATTCCTAATTTATCAGCAAATTGCTGTTGTGTATATCCTTTTTCTTTAATCAATTCTTTTATTCTATGTTCCATATCTTTTAATGTTTTCGCAAAATTAAGAATGTTATTTAATATGTAAAGAATATACTATACTAAATAGTGTTAACATAAAGTAGAAAGTTTACTTCATATATTGTAAAAGTAAAGTATATACTATACATTTGTGCTGTAATTATAAAGAGAACAAAGATATGACACAGAAATTCAACAAATCCGAAATCATGAAAGCTGCTCACAGAATCCGCAACCATTCATGGAACTGCACCATGAGCCAGGCATTAAAAGAGGCATGGCGCAGAGCAAAGAAAGAAGCCGCACAGCGTGAGGAATCAGAAAAGCGAATGGCTTCCATGAAAAGCAGCAAGGCCGACAAGCGCAATGCACGCATGTATCAGCACGTGGTTTTCGGTAAGAATGACTGGGCCATAGATTACGGACGCAAATACAGATATTAATAACCTTATAAATATAGAATATGAATTATGAAGAAAAAACCAGCATCGGAACTCCGGATAATGGCTTCGGAGTTTATTCACCGCAAACTGAGCGGTGCGCCATTCGTATCAGTGAATTATTCGGAAGATGGAGCGACAGCATTTTGCGTGTGGCCGGATGGTGTAAGGGAATATTTGTACGTGGACTACGCCGACCTAATGCCACAAAGCCAGCACGAGCGTGCGATGGCGTACATACGCGGAGTAAGGTAAAAGGAAAGAAACTCTGGTACATTCATGTAATAACCTTTGCAAGCATGGCGGTTTTTATTCCTTGCGTTGTGTTTTCGGGATTTATTCCTGCTGTGGCAAAAGTTATTCTCATAGTTCCTTTGGGACTATTCACTGCATGGTGCATGCTTGTATCTTTTGTCCGCATAATGCAGGGTGTGACAGGGTGCACAGATTTGGATAAAATGGGAAATAATATAGAAAAAGATAACGAATAAACATAAATATATGACTAAAAGAGAAGCAAGAAAGGCCATAGACGGCTATTTTGGAGAAGTAAGACACAGCATTATGTTTACCAGCACCCAGAAAGGCATGCTGGCCTATGTGGAATATGAGGACTTCATGCCCGAACACACCGTGCGACGTGAACTGGAAAGTCTGCTCGGCAGCGGTTATCTGGTCAGTGTGAAACGCGAGTGCTCGCGCTCACTTTTCAAGGAGATTCTGGACTTTCTTTCGTCCGACACGAGCGGCCAGAAAACCCTTCTTATGATGATGGGAAACTACGTTTCTGCGCACCACCTCCACAATAGCCTGTAGGGCCTGTCAAAACAAATGCAGCAAACCACTTGAGAGGTTTGCTGCATATCGCTCGAGAGGTTTGCCGCAAACCACTTTAGAGGTTGCTGGCGTATAGTTTTTAAATCTTTGTTTCAACAGTAAAAAGACAGATAAAATTAACCTTTAAAAAAGAAAGAAATGACAAATCTGACGATTGTTCTGGCAGGAATTTTTTATTGTATCCTGCTGCGTGATTTTGACAAAAGCAAGAATGTGCAGCGATCGTCGTGCGATGAACCTTCCAAAGCAGGCGGACTGCGGAGAAAAGGAAGCCGAGGAATGTGCAAAAAACATTTCTATTTATTTAAGTTCGGAATCTTTGCACCTTTACACGAAATAATTTCCCTTACTGACGGAATCTTTTCACCTATTGACGGAATCATTGCACCTACATGCTTTTAAAAACCTAATAATCAATGATTTTCAGAATCTATATAATTATCTATATGTTATAATATAAAGAAACGATAGTTTCTTAAATAAGGGATAAAAAATATATCGGTCTGCTTTTATTAATGATATTATGATATAAGATATATAGTAAAGCGTAATTTGCTATAAAACAAATAGTTATACTAATAAAGGTGCAAACTTTCCGTTTTTAGGGGTAAACATTCCGTCAATAGGTACTAAGTTTCCGTGTGTATGGGTAAAGATTCCGTCATATAGGGAAAAATTTCCGAACATATATAGATTAAAGGTGCAAACTTTCCGAACTATTTTTATTCAATATTTTCCGTTTTTGGAAAATATTGTCGTTTTATTTTCCGTTTTTGGAAAATATATCTATATTTGTGCCAAATAACGAACCAATGAAGATTTATTTAGAAGAAAGATTAAAAGAGTCAGGTATAAGCAAGGATGAACTGGCAAAGAGACTGGGTATTTCCAATTCAAGTCTGACAAAGAAATTAAACGGTCCGTCACGTACTAACCTGCAATTTCTGGAAAGTGTGGCCGATGCGTTGGGAATATCTGTTTTCTCTCTTATTGATGATGAAAAATACGTGAAGGTAGGTACATTCCAGTTCGATGGGAATACTTACGAAATACGAAAAATGAACTGATAGCCTATGCGACGGAAGAAAAGCACCACCGAATCAAGCAACTCACTGATTAAAGAACTTAGCTCAGTAGAGTTTATTAAACAACCCTATCTGTATGCCATGGTAGGGGCAGATTTTTCACTCTACCAACGGAGTATTATGATAGAAATCATGAAGTCCATGCAAGACCGCTTCAATGAATTTCTGAAAAACAGACGTGCAGACGGACAAATGTCACTTTTCCCTGATGATCTGGACGATAATCAGATTCTCACATTCCGAATCAGCGCTTCCTCTCTTGGAGTAAGTCCTCGTGACTATATGTATCTTAGTGAGGCATGCGATAATCTTATGAAGATGAACTGTTCTTTTTACAGATATGATGAAGTGGGAAGACCTATTCGTACATACGCGCATCTGTTTTCTACGATTGAAATGCCTATGATTCCGGTTTCAGGCTCGAAAGAAAAAGAAAGGAGGATGAACTACGTGGAAGCGCGTATGGATGCAAAGGTATTGAAAGAACTGTGCGATTTAGGTAACGGGAAAGGTTATCTTGACCACATTTACCGAATAGCCCGTATCTGCAAACGCAAACGTACACCAAGCATTTATATTTATCTTTCCAGATGGAAAGACTTCCCAAAGAAATCGGTGGAATATGTGGAGCTCAAGAAATTCCTGGGAGTGATAACATTGGAAAATGTGGAGGTGAACGGGGTAGTTACTAAGACTTACGAAAAAGACCGATACCCGAAATTCAGTAAATTTTGTAAGGAAGTGATGGACCCGATACGTGAAGACCTCGACCGTATGGCCAGCGAAAATCAGGTGGACTTTACTTTTGATTATGAGCCTGTATATAAGGGTGCAACGAAGAGAGGAAACCCTGACGAGATATTATTTAAAATCAAGCTGAGTGAACTTGGGGAGGAAATGTCGCGTAAACGAAGACAGCAAAAACTTCCCGCCGATATTTGGGACTTGCTTCGCTCTGAATATAAACTGACGGAAACAGATGTGCGTATGCTGACCGATATGCTCCCTGAAGAACTGATGAACGATTTCCGGGCCGAAGTGCTGGCACTTCGTGACCGAATGAACCGGTATAAAGTAAACAATCCGAAAAGTTATGTGGTGACTTCACTCAAGAATTTTATTATCCAGCACACTCCGGAGGCAAAAGAAACAAAAGAAGATAATAGGGTAGAGGAGAAGAAAACCGTCAAGCATAAAACAATAAGCGAGGAAGATAAAAGCCGATGGATGGCATTTATGGAACTTCTTCAAGGTTCTGTAAGTCCGGTTGAATTTAGCACCTGGCTGTCGTCGCTTGAATTTGTTTCGCTTAATGGTGAGGAAGTGACACTATCTGTACCGGCTGCATACGTAGCGACTTATATTGACGAAAAACTGAGTGCACCATTTAAGCAAGCGCTTAATGCAGTGTATGGTGAAGATGTAAAACTACTTTATGAAGTAAGAAAATAACGAATAAATCCCGGAACGGAAAGCACCGTCCCGGGATTTTGTTTTCACTCCACATAGTCCTTCGTGTCGACGCAAAGCTCTACTTTTTGTACATCGGTCAGTTCGACGAAGACCGCATACCAGTTGTTCAGGAAAGGGCCGTAGGTAGAATAGTGAAGCTCTTCCGTTTCAAGGTTTATGTTCCGGAAAATATTCCGTTTTTCCTGCTGCTCACGGAGCCATGCAAGGAACTTCTGCATGTGCATCTTCGCTTCCTGAATGGCTTCGTATGACTGCTGCTTGTCGGTAGGATTCATATTTCCCGTTTTAACGAGGAAATAAATCACGTGCACAGGTTTGTCCATACCACCTTTAATCGTCCCGTCCTGGGCAAATTCGTAGCCCACACAAGGCGATTTCACGTCGGGCAGCTTGCTCATGAACGAGGGAATAGCTACAATGTTGTCGAAAAGGAAAAACCGTTTGTTCTTTCCAGTTTCTCCGGGCGTATGAAGCATGGGCTTGTACTTCGTGGCCCATTCTTCGATGATTTCTTTTAATTCTGTCATGGGGTTCTTTTTAGTTTGATTAATGTAAATCTCTTTATACCAGGTGCCACATCTTCAAAAAACATGGAGTAGGGGCGTGCGTACACTTTGTTGTCTTTTAGTGACCTGTAGACAACCAGCTTTTCCTTTGTTTCTGAATGCGTGGCTATATACAAAAGCTTGTATATTCCGCCTTTAAAATGCTTGTAAAGTTTACCCATATCATTTCATCCGGAATTTATAATCACTTCGTTTAAACTCGTCCTGGAAAGAAACCAGTACGCCGTTTTCGATGAAGTCCTGATAATAGGAAGACACGAGCACTTCCAGTCGCTTTAGTTGATGACGAACCTCCATGGCAATGATAGGTCGTGACTGGCGGTCGCCTTCTTCTTTCCATTTTTTATACAATTTCTTGTAATGGGCAAATTCGTCTCTATCCACATCTTCAATGGGCTGTCCCGCACCGACACCCATATCCACGAAATACAGGTAATAGTTGAAGAAGAAGGAAATCTTCTTTGTGTCACCTCCGGCCCCATTGAACACTTTGGCATACATGCGACGGTAAGATTGTCCGGTACTCCGTTTGGCTGCAGGCGTATTGCGGTATCCGATGTACGGACCGGGGAATCCCCCCGGCCATACATGCTGTGTTTCGAAGTTGGTCTGAAGCTTCTGGATCATGTTGTTGGCCCAGTGCGTCAGATCCAGGAACTCATCCTTTACCGCCTGACTGATGGTTTTCTGTTCTGACATGGCTTATACGTAGTTTAATGGATTTTCAAAAATATCTTTTATCATTTCCTGTTTGCATCCTTTGAACCATTTGAAAGGTTCTTTGCAGTAACTGATACCGATGGTTCCGGTTGTAGCATAAAACGAGATTAGAAGAGGAAGCACAGGGTCACGGTAATTTGACGAAAGGTTCTCCGGATTGTTTGACTCTTTATAGAATCCACATTCCAGTGCAATTTCATCCACCTTATCTTTCAATACTTTGGCGTAACCGTTTTTATTTGATTGCTTTTTCATACATTTATACTTTTATGTTTTTATACAAAAGTTGTTTTTCTTTTAAACCAATATGGCTTCCCAGACTGATTCCCTTTCTTATAACTTCCCGGGTATCCTTTTTCTTTACTTACCACATGAGCTATCATAAGATTATCAGTAGCGTGTGCTTTTGTATATTCCTTGTCTTTCTTCAATCCAAGTTCTTTTGACTTTACCCTTAGTTCCCATGCTGTGACTCCCAATATTTCCTGAATTTCTTTGTTAGTAGTAGTAGGGTAATATTTCTTTAGTTCCTCAATCATAGAAGGACTCCAGAATATCTTTATATTATATTTAGTACGTTCGACAATCCTTCCGGTATTTTTATCCAAGAAAATGCCAGTTTCTCTGTGATGCTTTTTTCTGTATCTTTCCCTTTCCAGAGCACTTGCACATTTCTTGCAGATGGATTGTGGTTCCCCATGCTTTACCTTGAATCTGTCAATTGGAAGTGTTTCTCCACATTTTTTACAGATTTTCTCAGTACATATTTTATTCCGTTTTCCCATGGCTTATATTGAATAGCCTAATTTTGACATGTTGTTATTCACTCTTTTATCAATTTCTTCATAAACTGACAGATACATGTATTTCTTCCCGTTATACTTCTTCATTCTTCTGATGGAAGAATATAGCCCATCAACATTTAAGTTCATTTTTCTTGCACATTCGACCGCAGATAAAAAGACTTCTTTCGTTTCCAGACAAATTACTTTTTTACCTAAAGGTTTAGAAGACTTTATATGAGGACCAAAGTTACTTTCAGGATTATTGCTACAGGACGCTTTGTGAAAGGGAATAA